>CAJHYN010000650.1_pt1 | contig 25908 bp, 21 predicted proteins | sample 9198641 | NCBI WGS metagenome assembly CAJHYN01 (sample SAMEA7708370, study PRJEB35096) | sediment metagenome | biome: marine neritic benthic zone biome [ENVO:01000025]; feature: sediment [ENVO:00002007]; material: shallow marine sediment [ENVO:03000034] sea grass bed [ENVO_01000059] ... | reverse complement strand
GTTTCTAAATACTTTTGGTTGTCTTTTTAGTAGTAAACAGCGACTTTTTTGCATATGATATTCTCGGTTTTCCTTTGATTAAAGCTAATAAATATTTCGCATTTTAAACAGCTTTTTATTTTGCAGTAACTCTAGTTATTACAACAAATTTTGACAGTCTGACAGAAGACGCACTTTTCATTTATACGCAGAAAAGACCTTTGATTATCGGGCACTCCTCTCTTGCAGGTTATATATCTGCCAATCCCTCAAGACCATTGGTTGTAAAAATCCATAACGATTTGTTTCTTTCGCCAAAAGCAAGTGCTGATGAAGTAAAAAAAATGGATGAAAGATATGACAAAAAACTTGAGGACGTCTTTAAATATTATACACCGCTTGTAATTGGTTACGGCGGCAATGACGGAAGTTTAATGAATTATCTAAACGAATTAAATCATATTGAAGAAGGTATATTTTGGTTTTATAGGGAAGGAGACAAACAAAAACAAAGCATAATAGATTTAGTGGAAAAATTTAAAGGCAGCTTTGTTGAGATAAAAGGATTTGATGAATTAATGATTCAGTTGGGAAATAAACTTGAATTAAAACCGCTTGACACAAAAATTGAAGAGATCGCAAAAAAGAGAATAGATAATTACAGAAAGCAGGTTGAAAGTATTACAAAGAAAGAATCTGAAAAAGCAGACCAAGAAACTAAAGACGCACTGAGCGGTATTACTTCGAGAGGTGAAAAAACTTGGTGGCATTATCAACTTTTAGTAGAAAATGAAACAGATCCAGATAAACAAAATGAAATATATTTAAAAGGAATAAAAGAATTTCCAAATAGCCACGAACTACACGGCAACTATGCTAATTTCCTTAAGAACATAAAAAAGAACTATGATGAAGCAGAAAAGTATTATTTAAAGGCTTTGGAGCTTGATCCCGATAATGCAAATAAGAACGGCAACTATGCAAAACATTTAATTATTTCTAAAAGAAAAGAAGAAACCAAGGCATATATAAATAAAGCTTTTGAGTTGAATGGAAACGAAGAAAATGGTTTAACTCTTGAATTATGGTTTTATTGTTGTGCAATATTTCCAGATGGTTACCCGGAAAGCAAAACAAAAATTGAGGAACTACTTAAAAAGGGTGTACAATCAGTCGGCTGGGACTTAAGCGAAGTTTTAAAGATTGCAAAAAAAGAAAACCATCCTGATTATGAAACATTAGTAGAGTTTGACAAAAGAATTACTCAGCCGTACTAAAAACTATGTCACCCCTACAGGGTTTAACGACGCTCGTTTTTGCTTTTTTATAATAATGTCAGCCCTTCGGCTTTTGCAAATAATTTTGATGAAGATTATAGGTATAAACATTGATAGCACCAGGTGATATGATTATAACAACAACGGACAAAATAAAATACAAAACCCCGAAGGGGTGAAATAATTATAACATAAAAACTAATCACCAAAACCAAACTCCGAAGGAGTGACACAAATGCCCAGCACATTTACTCAAATTTACATTCAAATCGTTTTCGCAGTTAAAGGCCGACAAAACCTGATATCCCAGAGTTGGAAAGACGATTTACACAAATACATTGCCGGGATAATAAAAGGCAAAGGACAAAAGCCAATTATTGTAAACGGTATGCCGGACCACATTCACACTTTTGTTGGGCTAAAACCGTCAATACCTATTTCCGACCTTATTAGAGATGTTAAAAATAACTCAACAAACTTCATCAACGAAAACAAATTTGTAATGGGTAAATTCTCCTGGCAAGAAGGCTACGGTGCGTTTTCATATTCGCATTCACAAATCGACACTGTTTACAATTATATTTTAAAACAAGAAGAGCATCATAAAAAGAAAACATTCCGTGAAGAGTACTTGGACTTTCTAAAGAAATACGAAATTGAGTTTAATGAAAAGTATCTGTTTGACTGGATAGAGTAATAGCTAACTAGATTAACTATACCACCCCTTCAGGGTTTACAATTGTTGTTTTATGAGTTTGTTATAATAATATCAGCCCTTCGGGCTTTTGCTAAAAAATAGTTTGAGAGAGTTAATCCCTCATCTATAATACTAAAAAACTTTAACACCGAAGGTGTGTTATTATTATAACAAAAGCTAGAAATTGAATTTATAAACCCCGAAGGGGTGAAACGATTATAACATAAAACAAACAATCAAAACAAAACTCCGAAGGAGTGACATAAATATCTACAACATTTTAACTGAAAGACAACATTAACTAAACTAAAATAGAGAGAAATCCTATGGCAAAAAAGACTTCAAAAAATACAACGGCACCTACACCTCTTTTATCAAAAGGCAAACCAACAGATTGGTGGTTTATATTTAAATTCAATGCCGGATCATTTCCCGGCTGCGGCAGCACTGCAAAAAGAAAAGCTTTATTCGGCGGTAAAGTTCACAATTACCATGGAAGGTACAGTCAACAATATGTTTTCTCAAGCAGTGCAAACCCTAAACTGCAAAAGGGGACAGGCTGTTTAGGAGATTCATTAAACGATCCGCTCGGTGCAACTTTCGGACAGGTCTACTTCGGTTCATATTATTACGTGATCTGGAACGATCAGTTTTACGGTGATCCAAAAATTGAGGGTTGCGAAGAAAACTGCGATTCACCGTGGGGTCATTCAAAAGGGATGCTTGCGTGGGATGATAAGGGTGATGGTTTTGTTATGCAGGTTTCAACTCCTTCGTGGCCTGCGTCGGGAAATAAAAAATACCCGCGCAAAACAGACGGAAATACTCTCGGCTGCATAAAAGACGACGACGTTGAAGTAAGCCAGCACTTCTTCTCTCTCAAAATAAACAAAGACGATTTGGTAAATATTTTGAAAGGGCTCAACAATTCAAGTGTAGCAACAGATCCAAATAATAAACAAGTTGTTAATAACGGCGGGCCGCAAGATGTTCAAAAACTTGTTGCAAGCTTAGGTAAAAAATCAAGCAGCAGAAAATTAATAACAGCAGAACTTTCAAGTGGGGTACAATTAATTTCAAAGCCTTCTAAAATGCATGTGCCGCCTTGGCAAATGGTTTCTGCTACTTTAGGTGGACTCTCTTTAAGAGTTGCAAGCTGGTGGGCTAATCCGGAAATATACTCCACTGATTCATCAACTAACATTTACTGTTGGAATGATTCGCTCGGTAAACCCGGAGCGGTTAAAATTGCAACAACCGGAGTTTGGGATAACAAAGTAATAAATCTTACGGGCGGGATGGGCGAACGTCACAATCATGCTAAGTTTGGTGTTTCAACTTTGAAGAACAAACCTTATTCTATATTTGGAGATATGAATCAGCAGGGAGCTTTAGCACCGGGCTATGCTTATGATAAGCAAAAATGTTCCAGCAGCCAAAACGGTAGAGGTGGATTGTTCTATGTGTTGAAAAACAAAAATTTATTCGGCAGCATCACTGATTTATTAAAAGGGGACACTGCACCTGTAAGATCTACCTGGGAGTAAAAATCTTTAATTTTTACTTTGCTTTTGTGTGAAGATTGACTCATAATTAAGTTGTAACGCAGATTTGAAATCTGCGTTACGATTGATTCAATCTCAACTTTTCTTTTAGATTCCCGTTCAATGCAATAAATTACATTTAATTCGTCTTTAATTTCGTACAGAAAATTTTAAGCATAATAGGATTTTTACATAAATGAGCCAAAAAGATAAAAAACAAAAAATCACGGTAGCAAAAGCCTTTAAAGAATTTATCTGGCCAAGAAAAAATCTTGTGTTGATCGGTTTAGTTTTGATTATCATCAGCAGGCTGGCTGGACTTGTTTTGCCAGGCGCAAGTAAGTATTTAATCGATGATGTAATTGCAAATCAAAATATGGATATGCTTTTTACATTGCTTTGGGTAGTTGGACTTGCAATCCTTGTTCAGGCTTTTACCTCTTTCCTTTTAACAAGATTATTAAGTGTTGAAGCACAGCATTTAATTTCAAAATTGAGAACACAAGTACAGAAAAAAGTTCTTTCATTACCGATAAGATATTTTGACAATACAAAGTCAGGAGAACTGGTCTCAAGGATTATGACTGATGTTGAAGGTGTACGCAATTTAGTTGGGACAGGATTAGTGCAGCTTTTCGGCGGATCACTAACAGCAGTTATCTCCTTAATTTTATTGATAAATATCAGCCCGATGATGACACTATATGTGTTGGTTCCTGTCAGCATTTTCGGGATTGTTGCTTTGAAAGCATTTGGTTACATAAGACCAATATTCAGAAAACGCGGAGAAATAAACGCAGACGTTACCGGCAGGCTAACCGAAACACTCAACGGGATAAGAGTTATTAAAGGATTCAACGCTGAAAAACAGGAAAATAAAGTTTTTGAAAAAGGTGTTGACCGTTTATTCCAAAACGTTAAAAAGAGTTTAACAGCTACTGCACTTATGACAAGTACTTCAACATTTCTATTGGGAGTTGCGTCAACAGGCATAATGGGAATCGGTGGATGGATGATTATTAACAACAACCTCACTTACGGGGAGTTTTTAGCATTTACACTTTATCTTGGATTTATGATCGCACCGATTTTGCAAATGAGCAATATCGGAAGCCAATTAACGGAAGCTTTTGCCGGATTAGACAGAACCGAAGAATTAATGAATATGCATCCGGAAGATGATCCTGCAAAAAGAACAATAACTATAGACAAAATTAAAGGTGATATCAAATTCGAAAATGTTTCTTTTGCTTATGAAGAAGGAAAAGAAGTAGTACACAATATCAGTTTCGAAGCACCAAGCGGAAATATGATTGCACTTGTGGGTACATCCGGCTCCGGGAAAACAACAATTGCAAGTTTGGCAGCGTCTTTTTTAACTCCCGATAAAGGCAAGGTTACAATTGACGGAACCGATCTTTCACAAGTGAATTTGAGCAGTTACAGGAAAAATCTTGGCGTAGTTCTGCAGGATGACTTTTTGTACGACGGCACAATCAGAGAAAACATTTTATTCCCGCAACCTGATGCGACTGAAGAAGAATTGCAAACTGCAGTAAAAGCTGCTTATGTAAACGAGTTCACCGATAGGTTTGATGATGGACTTGAAACTGTTATCGGTGAAAGAGGTGTTAAACTTTCAGGCGGGCAGAAACAGCGGATTACAATAGCCCGGGCTATTCTTGCCGATCCGAAAATAATAGTGCTTGACGAAGCAACCTCCAACCTTGACACAGAAAGCGAAACAATGATACAAAAAAGTTTGAATGAGCTAATGAAAGGCAGAACTACTTTTGTAATTGCCCATAGATTAAGCACAATTAAGAGGGCAGATCAAATTCTTGTTATTGAAAAAGGAAGAATCGCAGAGCAAGGAAATCACGACGAATTGATTGCCAAACAAGGAAGGTATTTCGATCTTTATACTTACCAGGCAAGAATTTAGATATTTATTATGCAGAATGTAATTGACATTATCATAAAATAGTGTAAGTGTAAGGAAATAGCTTTTGATAATCTGCACAGAATAATTTTCAATCTGGAGCTTTTCATGAGAATTGATTAATTATTTCTAATTTATTCTCAAATTATTAACTATTTTTTATCTCATTATATGGCATTATGAAACAAGAATAATGAATGATCGATTTGCAAAATATATTTCAAAAATTATGACTCTTACTGAAGAAGAGGCTCAGGCAGTATCCGAAAGTATTGAAATTCGAGAATTTAAAAAAGGAACAATTTTGCTTCAAGAAGGGCAAATTTCAAGAGAAGGCTATTTTATTCTGAAAGGATGTATACGAAAATATTGTATCATTGATGGTGAAGAAAAAACTACCGATTTTTATATTGAAGAAGAGTGGGTTTCATCCACCTCAAGTTATTCGCAAAAAAAAAACTGCCGATCATTATTTATCTTGTCTTGAAGATTCAACTTTGATTGTAGGTAATGAACAATCGGAAAATGAATTTTATATGTTATATCAAAAATTTCCAAGATTGCAAACGCTAACACACGCCATTATGCAAAGCGAAATAAGTAAGCATCAAGAAATGCTTACAACCTATAAAACAAATACTCCTGAACAACGCTATTTGAATTTATTGAAATACAGACCGGAACTTATACAAAGAGCCCCTTACATCAACTTGCAAATTATATTGGGGTTAAACCTGAATCACTTAGCAGAATTCGCAAACGAATATTGGGCAAACAATAAGATTCAGCAAATTATTTTTTCTGACATTCTTGCAGAACCAAACGAATTAGTAAATCATTGTATTTCTCATTTTCTTCTAAAATTGGTAAATGTGCCGAGTTTTCGAAAATAATAAGTCTTTTGCCTTTTTCAGCATTTAGATTATTAAAGAATTCTTCAATTTGGACTGTGGGTGTTATCATATCATGTTTTCCCTGAAAAAAATACACCGGAGTTTTCAAAGATTTTACTTCTTCCGTAAAATTGATTTTTTTTATCTCTTCGTATCTTGAGTTCCTGGTAAAATTCAATCCTTTTCCACTTATTGTTTTGATTCCTTCGAGTAATAAATATTCCGGTGAAGTCAGATAACTTAGTAAAATAAATCCTATTTCCTTCATTACATCGTTACGAATAAAGCCTCCATATTTAACGATATACTCAGCCTTCTCTAATTCCTTCGTATGTATATGATATGGGGGTGGCCCTATTGCATGTATTTCATTTTGAATTTCTGTGTTTCCTGATTTCTTTGCTTCTTCAACAATAAAATTGTATGATATTTTTTGCTGTTCATAATAGTTGACAATTTGTGATACACCTACGTAGGCATGAATTTTTTCAGGAAATTTATGAGCTATTTTCATTCCAACTATGGTTCCTCCGGAATGCCCAACAAGAAAAACTTTTGGAGTGTTAAATCTACTTCGTAAAGAATCAATTAAATCATTACAGTCTTCAATCCATCTATTAAAAGTCATTGCATTAATTGGGATAGCACCATTATATGATTTTCCTGCTCCTAGTTGATCCCAATGAACTACCGTAAAATGTTTAATTAATTCTGTATCTAAATTACGAGAACTCTGCATTCCCAATGCCGGTTCACCTGGACCACCGTGTAAAAATATTAAAACCGGATTATTTTTATCTTTACCTCTAATAAATATCCATTGTTTAATACCACCTAAAGTAATCTCTTCTAATGAACTTATACCATTAGGTGTTGTAATTTTTGTTGAAATACTTAAATATGGTTTACAGGATTGTAAACCAATAAAAGCGACAAATGATATTACTACTAAAAAATAAACAGGCAATTTCAATCGATGTAAAAACATATTTCTGAATTTAGTTGTTTTCATATGAATAAGATCCTATTGGTTATTTGATACCACAAAATTACCCTTGGCATTTCCAATATTCTTTGACTTAAGTTAAGAAATCTGAAATCTCTTAAAAATATTTAGTCTTAAACAAATGGAATAATGCCATATAACATGCTTAATAAAAAGCAATTAGTACTAACCAATGAATTTATTCGATTATTATAAAAAAGCAGTAATCTATACATCATTATTGATTCAGATTTTTTTGTATCACATATTCTGTTCTTAAAAATTATAAAATCGAATAGCAATCGGCAGCTAAAGCAACTTATGTGAAGAATTTTCGGATAGATTTGAAGACGGACTAGAAACTGTAATCGGTGAAAGAGGCGTTAAACTTTCCGGCGGACATAAAAGATTTGATCTTCCGCATAGTGGCATTTTAGCGTAGGTTATGAATTAGTGATCAGTTAATATAAGCAACAAGGAGGAGAAATTAAACCAAGGCAACCGAGGTATGGACCTCGGTTGGCAATGAAAGGCAGGTAAGTAGCGAATAAATGTAAGGAACTATTCCTTCCTTCTATTAATTCCTTTTAGTAATAAATCTTTTGCTATAGTTTTTCCAATAGTTTGTAAAGTGGTAACTTGTTCCAAAAGTAAGGCCGTATCTTGCAAGGGAATTTGAGATTGTACAGTTTTCTAAACCGATTACTCTTCAACTATTTTACAGGATAATAATGCATTTTATTCCAACAATTTACGTTAAATCAAATGTGCTTATTAAAAACAAGTTATTGGTTTCTGTTTAGCAAAGTTTTCATTTTGAAAGTTGTTAGCCATATTAAGACGTGATCTATTATTTGTCTTAAAGTTGATTATTCATTTCAATTAGTTAAGTATCAGATGATATCTTATTTGATAATACGTTGCAGTATTATACATATTTATATATATTTACTAAAATCATCAAAAGGTATTTTTATTTCAAAAAAATAATAATCAAAAGATAGATGGTAGTATCAAGTTAGAAACTTCAGGAGTAAGCCTCACTTGGAAATGGAAAATAAAAAATCAAATATTGAATAACCTTTTCAATATATTATAGTTATTGTGTGATATTTTAATGGTAAAAAACTCTTTAACGTAGGTTGTATCAAAAGTTTTTTGAAAATTGTTTTTAATGGAATATCTGTTTTAAGCGGTAGATTGAAAAGTCAAGTCAGAATGAAGCAGAATTAATTTATTAAGGAAGAAATGATGTCTTCAACGAGCATTTATGTAAATGAAGAACCCATTTTGGGAAGAATTTCCAGATTGTTTTATTATTTTTATGAAAATGAAGAATTAAAAATTGTGTCTAAACTCTACAAGCAAAATGAGATGGTAGCAGAAGAATCTGTTGAATGGAAATGGAAATTATGTGGTAACATAGTCTATTTGTTAAAACCTGATGGAGAAAAGGAAGATTATCGAATTTTTGATGGTTATATAATTGATAGAGATAGAAAATTAGTCCATTATGATGGTTGGTCGTTTTATGGAATTCGTTCGAAAAGGGACGAAATGAATTATAGAACAGGTTATGGTAAAACTTTTGATTTGGCTTGCAAAGATGCACGAAACAAATTACCACCAAATTCTAAAGTATTTGAATTCGAACAAATGAATGTTTTTAAAACGGGACATCATTCTAGAGTGTCATATGGTAAAGATGAATTCGCTGCGAGGATCTCGGCTGAATATTCATTTGATGATCATGTTTTAGTAGAAAACGTTAAATTAAAGCGAAGTGGGAGAAAGGGATTTTTAGGTATAGGTAAAGAACCAAACGAATATATTGTTGAAATATTTCAGCAATTTATAGTGAAGGTATATTTCGAAATAAATTAAATGAATCAAGTTGACCGCTTACTTTTCCGCACGTCGAGAACCCCGACTTGAGAATAGGCGGGTAAACACTTCTTGACGAAATTATATCGCATCTAGTATTTCCACACCAACATAACTAGTGTCAACTTTTATTAAAGAATTATCACCAAGGACTTAGTTTGCTGCTATAGAAAATTTATAGGTCTCAGCCTTTAGCTGCAATCCTATCAATAAAAACAACATCAAAATACCGCAAGAATCGGGTGTTATCCTGGAATGGACATCTCTATATTTGGATTATAATTAAAAAAGAGTAGAGATGAAAACACAAAGCAATATTAATTTTGACCGGATCGCAAAGTCAATTGTATATATAAATGCCAACTTTAAACAACAAGAAACCTTGACACAAAAAGCGAGACTATGATACAAAAAAGTTTGAATGAATTAATGAAAGGGCGAACAACGTTTGTAATAGATCACAGATTGAGCACAATTAAAAAAGCAGATCAAATACTTGTTATTGAAAAGGGACGAATATCCGAACAGGGAAACCACGGTGAGTTAATTGCTAAACAAGGCAAGTATTTTGATCTTTATACTTATCAAGCAAGAATATAGATTACCAATTTTTCGATAGAACTTTGTTAAAGTATTGGTTGTATTAGAATGTCTGTAATTGCTTTAAAGACAAAATCTATCGGAAGGAAATCAAAATAATAATAATAATCGATAAACTAGGCGAAAACGACTTCGAAAGATTCGTAGAAGTTATTAGGCTTTTCGGAGATGTTTTTGAAATGAAGAACTTTTCGATTCCTGAACCTAAGCACCTACAAAGACTTTTAAACAAAAGTGATTTTTTCGTATTTGCAGCATTGAATGAAAATAAAGTGATCGGCGGTTTGACAGCTTATGTCATTGAACAGTATTATTCAAAAAAACCACTTGCTTACATTTTTGATCTAGCAGTTGATACTAAATATCAAAGGCAAGGAATCGGCAGAAAATTAATAGATGAAACGAACAAATATTTTAAAGCAAAAGGCTTTGAAGAAGTTTTCGTTCAAGCCGATAAAGTTGATGACTATGCTATAGATTTTTATCGTTCAACAAAACCAACTGAAGAAGAACAGATAGTTCACTTTTGTTTTATTTTTGATAAATAAATCAGTTGTAATCGGAAGTAAAAGTTATCAAGTATTCCTCAATTCAATCACAGTAATCTCGGGCGGCATCCCTACCCTGCCTGGAAATCCGATAAATCCGATGCCTGTATTTACATACAATTTCTGATTGGCTTCGGTGTATAAACCGCCCCATCTTTTATACCGCAAGCTAACGGGACTCCATCTAAAACCCGGTATTTCAATTCCCATTTGTGCCCCGTGTGTATGACCTGAAAGAGTTAGATCGATATCAGTTTTACCGAGCACCTGTTCATCCCAATGTGTTGGATCGTGACTCATTAATATTTTGAATGAATCTTTATGTGTATTCTCCATAGCTTTGGTCAAATCGCCATATTGTGGAAAAGGTTTCAACCCCCAGTTTTCAACTCCAAGAATATCTATTTCGTCATCGTTAACTTTAAATTTACGCGACTGATTCATAAGTAAATCAAAACCTATTTCTTGTTGAAATGCTTTAAATCTCTCGAAGTTTTCTATTTTCTCTTTTTCCGAATTCCATCTAACATAATCTCCGTAATCATGATTGCCCAATACAGAATATTTTCCGAGTTTTGCCTCCAAATTTGAAAGAATACCTTTAAAAGCATCAGCCTCAGAAACAACATTATTTACAAAATCCCCGGTAAATAACAGCACATCCGGTTCTTGTAAGTTTATAACTTCCACAGCTTCTCTAATTTGTTTCTCATTTCCTATAAAACTTCCCAGATGAAAATCCGAAATTTGCACGATCTTAAGTCCGTTAAAAGCAGCAGGCAAGTTTTTAAAGGTTAAGTTTTGGTTTCTCACGGTAAAGTTAAATCTGCCCCATTTAATGCCGTAGGCTATTGAAAGAAAAGGAATTCCTGCAGTAATAATCCCGGCTTTTGCAAGAAATTGTTTCCTTGTAATCGGCTCACCATTTGTAGCCAATTTACTCTCTTTCCTTTTAAATACTTTCTTAAAAAGAATTATTAAGTCATCAACCAAATTGAAAATTATAAATACCAGCTTAGGTAAGTAAAAGAGTATAAAATAGCCGCTAAACAAGTGGAAGTATGGTAAATGGCTTTCATTGTTAAGTTTGGAACGGTACAAAAGAAACAAGATTAAACCCGAAATTAAAACAAGCGGAACAAGCCAGAAAAAATAAAATATAATTTCTTTTGCTTTTCGATTTTTCCTTGTAAATAACTTTCTTAACCCCCTATAGGTATATAAGTCTACAATAAGGATTATAGAACTGAATATTATAACAAATACGTAAGGAAAATTACTCATAAAATTCTTTTTTATTTACATGACGGATAAAAAGAAATAGTGTTTCATTAATTTTTAATTTTTTTTCGTCTCACCTTAGCCAGAGAACAATATAAAATAACGTAATATTGATATTCCTGGTTCAATTAGATTTTTCGAAAGGTTTACTAGTAGAAGCTAATATATAATTATTTTTTCTATTCAGAGACCGGTAAAAGGATTTCAACCTCTGTTCCTTTTGATTCTTCACTTGTAACTTCGAATTTACCGTCAAAAATATTTATGATATTTTTGGTTAACGCAAACCCCATTCCTGTGCCTTGCTGCTCGTAAATATTCCTATCAAACTGCATAAATCCGCCTATCTCGGAAACTTGTTTTTCGCTCATACCTCTTCCGTTGTCTATAAATGTCAATTCATAATAATGACCATTAACTATACCGGTAATTAAAACTTCCGAACCCGCTTCAGAATAATCAAAACAGTTGGATGTAATTTGTTCTATAATTATGGTTAAGTAGTTTTCGTGGATTTTTACTTCGGCCGGTTCAATGCTCAAGATAAGATCATTTTCACGTGTAGAAGAAATCAATTTTTCTTCTATAATTTTTTTTACAAAAGTTTCATCAATAGATATAGTATACTTTTTAATCTGTTTTAGTTGCCTAGAATTGCTATTCATGAACTGCAGGTGAGCAAATAACAGATACTTTTCAATAGATTTATTTAATCTCTGCGCATTTTCAAGTATCATCTGTGATAATTGTGCTATCTCTTCTTTACCAAGAGTTTCAGCATCGCCATACAAAGCTTCAGCAAATCCTATTATTCCATGTAAAGGAGTTCTAAGTTCGTGAGGCATTGACATTGTTATACTAGTTCTTAATTCCTCAAGTTTGTCGTTAATGGATTCTTTTGCTAGATCAATTTTATGAAGCCTGCTTTTTATGGATGCTTTCAGTTCATCTATTGTAAATGGTTTGTTTAAGTAATCATCAGCTCCAAGATTCATACCGTCTCTAATATCTTTTCTATCACTTCTGGCGGTTAATAGTATAACCGGTATTGTGCTTGTAGATCTGTTCTTTCGCAGTTCCTTTAGTACGCCGAAACCATCTAGCTCGGGCATATTAATATCCGATATTATTATATCAGGTATATTTTCTTTTGCAGATTTTACTCCTTCAACTCCATTGCGGGCTGTTGTAACATCATAACCTTCAAAATGAAGTATCTGTTCAACCGAAAGCCTAATATCCTCTTCATCTTCTATTAAAAGTATTTTTATCATCATAGCTTCATACTCTAATTAATGGCAGTTTTATAACTATTGTTGTTCCTTCATTGATTTCACTTTGAATTTCCATGCTACCTTCGTGGAGTTCAACTATTTCTTTGATAATTGTCATCCCAAGTCCTGTACCGGTTACTGTACCAACATTCTTGCCTCTGTAAAATGGTTGGAATATTTTATCTTGGTCTTCATCCGGTATACCGATACCTTGATCCTTAATCATAAATAAAATTTTATCATTTCTGCATTCAGCCTCAAATACAATTTCCGAATTTTCCGGCGAATACTTGATAGCGTTTGCAATTATATTATTTAAAATTTGCCTTATTAATTTCGGATCCAAACACGCATCATCAGCAAGATTCTTTGCTTCAAGCTTTAATTTACGTTTTGTCTTCCTTAATGTGCTAATTTCGAATTGCTCAACCGTGCTTTTACATAAATGCAGTAAGTTTACTTTATCCCTCTTTATTTCCATTTTCTTGGCTTCAGTTTTACCGATAAACAGAATATCATTTAGTAATTGGGTCATATGTCTTACATTATCCTGAATTCGATTAAGATTTTTTTCTTTTTGCTCCTCGTTAAGTTTGTCATAATAATTTGATATTATCTCTGCAGAGGACATAATTGAAGTTAGGGGAGTTCTAAATTCATGCGAAGTCATAGAAATGAAGTGAGATCTGAGTTCGCTGAGTTCACGTTCTTTTTCAAGAGCATTTTTAATCTCCTCTTCAGCGTTCTTTCTTTTGGTAATGTCTGTAAAGAAATTCAGAGTAGCCGGTTCACCATGCCATTCTATCGATTGGCCACTTACTTCGGTAATAATAGTGCTTCCGTTTTTATGAATAATCCTTAACTCATAAAAATTCATAGCATCTTCACCCTTCATTCTCTTTTCATGATTGGCTTGTGCCATTTCTCTATCACCAGGGTGAATTAATTCAACAAAGTTTCTTGAAGCTAATTCTTCAAATGTATAGCCCATGATTTCTGTTGTTCGTGGATTAGCATATTTGACCTTCCCGTTTTGACCAACTGTTATTGCATCATTAGAATACTCAACTACTAGTTTGTAATGGTGCTCACTAATCTTAAGATTTTTTTCAGCTATTCTTCTAGTTGATGTCTCCATTGCCAGCGAAACCATGGTAGCAACAGAAACTATAAAATCTTCTTCTTCTAAAATAAATTCACGATTGGTATCAATGTGCTCAAGACAAATTGTGCCGATAACTTTTCCCTTAAACCATACTGGAGCATCCGTCATGGAAGTTATACTGTGTAATTGCCGGTAATTTTCAACGGTTTCATTATTGCATGTATTTAGTGCATTAGTATGACCTAACAGATCAGTAGCAGCAGAATCATTTTTGCCGGATTCAATTTTATTAAAGATCTTTGAATACGTTGCCGGAAGTTTCATTCCCTCGGCATTTTCGTCAATTGCATCCATCCCTTTGTTAAAGAGCATCTCGCATTGCAGAGAATTTTCTTCTTTATTGTACTTCCAAAACCCGACCCTCTCAATATCAATTGTTTTGGCTATTGTTTTCAGTATTTTAGGTAATGCTTCCTCAAAGTTACTTATATCTTTTTTCGCTAATTCAATTAGTGCATTCCTATTTTTCAAAACAATTTCAATGCGTCTTTTTTCAGCCTCTTTGATATGTTCTTCCAACTCTTCTTGTCGCTTTGTAAGATAATCTACCCGCCGTTTGTAAAAAATAAAAACAAGTACTATAAATAAGAGTACGATTAACCAAAGGAACCACCACGATTTCCAGTATGCCGGCAAGATCGTAGATAACATTGCAAAATTTTTTTTATCCCATATACCGGCATTAACCCAATTAATTTTTACTCCTTCAGGTTGATGCATATACCGGTTCTGGGTAATGTAATAAACACTATTGTGTGATAATCCTTTAGGTAAGGAGACCGTATTAAAAACAATTGAATGAGTTTGTGCGTTTAGGTTAAGTACCATGAATTTCAGCAGTACAGTTACCAAAATTCTTTTAATATTTTTTACCATAACAAAATATTGTTTAGGATAAAAAAGAGATAGTCTAACAAAAAAATAATTTCATGAAATTTGTTAATCAATAATTTTATTTGTCATAATAATTATCTCAAGACAATTAGAAAATTCAAATAAACAGCAATTTTTATAAATCCGAACTTTTATATAAGGAGTATCGGGAATTTATCAAATTTAAATTCTTTTAATCGAAATATTAACAGAAAAATTTAAAATAAAAAGCAGGTTTGTAAAATCAAACCTGCTAATTCATTATTATAATTCATTTGGCGGCATATAAGCCGGAGGAACATTCTGAATTGGTTTTACAGTTTTCAAATAAGCAAACATTGCTTTCAAATCATCATCGTTAAAATTCTTAAATACCTCCCATGGCATTGGCGGCATTAGTTTGCGGCCTCCTTCTAAACCTTTATACCAGCCTTCCCTCATAGAGTTTATAAATTGTTCTTCCGTCCATGAACCTATTCCTGAAGGGTCAGAAGTTATATTAGCAGAAAAAGAAACACCCCACGGACCAACAGCCGCAGTTAAGTGATGATTAAACAAAATCCATGATTCTAATTGTGATTTATCAATTTCGCTGATCGGCAAATCTGCCGGGTGACCTGAAAGTAAAAGTTCGGGATCGGGAACCGGGCCATGCGGGCCGAATTTTTTAGGAGAGTGACAATCGTGGCACCCAGTTGTATTAATAAGATACTCTCCACGTTTAACCAATTCCTCTTGAGACAATGGTTTTGCAACGTCTTCATTTTTATTGCCGCATGAAGGTACAAAAATGGCTACTAGAAAAATAAACAAAGAATAAAAGAGATTTATAGATTTCATTAATCTTTCTCCTTGAAATTATATGTTATTGCTAGGAAATGTTTATTGACCAAGAAAGGTATGCTTTAATTTAACTGGACTCAGGCGATTTGGCAAGAAAAAAGATTTGAAATCTTTTTTATTAGCCAACTCACACAAAATCAGAATAGCGAAATAGGTCAATTATTAATCCCTGTCAGACCTCTGTCACTTTTTTGTAAGCAGGAGCACTATTTTTTTGAAAAGGTATAAAATCATTTAAAAATTCTCATCATCCTGAACAGAAAGGAATAAAATGGAAAATAAATTAACATCAGGCATTCATTTTTTAGAAGAAGGCGAAAATAGCAAATCCCAAACAAGAAGAGAGTTTCTTCAAAATAGCGCAAAGGGTATAACTGTAATTGCAGGCGGTTCATTATTAGTGAGTCTGCTGAATAGTTGTAGTGACGACGATAACCCAACAGGCCCATCAGCACCTCTTCCGGGAGAGGGCACAACAATCAGAGTTAATACTCTAACAGCTCTATTCGGTGTATTAAAAAATGTTGGAGCTGTAATAGCGGTGGACGAGGGTGTTATTTCCGGTTTACCCCGTCATGGTGTGTTTATAATCAGAAATTCAGAAACGCAGGCAACAGTTTTAAGCAGAGTTTGTACACATCAAGGCTGCCAGGTTGGTGACTTCAACGGGGGTACAGCAACCTGTCCATGCCATGGTTCACAGTATAATTTATCAGGTGGTGTCACAAGAGGACCGGCACCAGCATCACTTACCAGGTTCAACTCTTCTATAAATGGAGAGATAATTGAATTCGAAGTTTAGTATATGAATATTTTGTATGAAATAGCTCTATCTTAAAAGTTACATTTTTTCTGTGTTAAATTAAATTTTCTATTTTATCTCTAATGATCACTTCTTAGTAGTCATTGGAGCACTGAAGTTAAGAGAATTTTATAATTTCAACTTGCTTTCTTGAAAAGCTTTTTTAAGTAAATTTAAAAGCCCTAACTTCTGTGCCCAGATGTTTAAATAACTCTTATCGAGATTATCTCTTTGTACTTTAATTACTCCTATTATATCCATCCATTGCCTTTCTGAAGTTTCACTCCCTGCTTTATACCAGTCTAATTTACAGAGTATTATATCTTCTGGAGAGCATAAATATATACTGATGGCACTAGGTTCTTCTTCCAATTTATCTTTTATTTTTCTCTCAAATGCTTTCTGTGCATACGGATGATCCTTTAATATGAATATGTCAATTTTTAGCATTGTCTCAAGATGAATAATATTAAACGATGATTTAGCTTTGACTGCATCAGATATCATCTCTCCATCAATAAAATAATTATCTTTCAGTTTCTCTAAGAGTGATTCAATATAGGACGCATCCAAATTTAGAATAAGGTCAACATCCATGGTAGCTCTTGCTATTCCATAAGCAGAACTCGCAATAGAACCACCTATATAATACAAAAGACCTAATTCATCAAATACCTTTATTACCGGTTCAAGTGCTGATATTATTTCATTTTTCTTCATATTTCATTTTTTGAAAAAATTGATTCACTTTATTATATAAATCCTCTCCATAATAATACTTTACAAAGAGCAAATCTAGCTCCCGTTTACTCATATTAGGATTAGCTCTAGCTAAAGCTCTTTTTGATAATTGCAAGGTTAATGAACTTAGGGATTCTAACTTAGATAATCTTTGCTGAATACTCGATTTCCGAATTAGATCGATGAGATACTTTTCAACTTTAGGATTGGTGTCGGATAACTGTTTTGTCATAAAATTGATTTTTTATTATAAAAATAATGAAACTATTCGTAATAAGTACTAGAAACCTTTGAATGGAAGTCAGCTTAGCTAGTTAGATAATTATGATATGTCCTATCAGAATTCTATCGGTGTTTTACAATATATAAGCAAGTATTTTTTAACTTCTATATCTCATTTTAAAAGGATCATTTTTTTTGTTATAGTTTTTCCCGCTGTTTCAAGTTTATATAAATATATACCTGACGAAAGATTATTTGCATTGAAACCGACTTCATAATTTCCGGGATTCATTTGCTTTTTCAAAAGCAATTCTATTTTCTTGCCTAATATGTTGTAAACATTTATTGCAACAAATGTTTGTTCAGGCACTGCAAATTTAATTGTAGTCTCGGGATTAAACGGATTTGGATAGTTCTGTTCCAGCAAATATTCCGAGGGAATTTCCAATTTCGTTTCAACAGAAGTTATCTCGGTGTTGTAATCAAATACACAATTTACATGAGCCCGCCATTTGGGAACAGTTTCAAGGTCCTGGTCGAAGTGTTCTATTATTCCAAAAGCCCCCCATTGTGTGTAAGATTCCGCTAAAACGAATGTAGTGAATAACCCTCCCCCATTGTTATACCAATGATTATAATATTCGCAATATAAATCTTCCATGCTCGGGTGACGATTAGCTTCGTGAATTAAGTCAATCAGTTTTTCATTATCCATGTAAGATAGCGAAGTGAGATGCTGTCCGCCTTCGTAAGCTATCATTTCAACATTATGCTGCTGCGTAATTGAGGCATATTCCTCAATAAAATAAAGAGCTTCCTTTCTCATATCCGCTGCAACACTGTCAATGAAGGCATCTATAGTTATGTTATCAACCATCCCGTGATCAACAATTCTATCAGGTATTTCGCCGCCGAAATAAGGAGCAATTGCAAACGCATCAACAGATAAATTATTCGGATTAATTGTTTGATTTGATAAAGACTCAAGCATTGTGGTGCCGGTCCAGGGATTTGCTGCATGTGAAGCCAATACTTTTACAATTCTATCAGTATTAAATATCGATTCAAAAATTTCAAATATTTCTAACGACCTGTAAACAGTATACAAGAGTGCTGCTTCGTATTCGTTATCAGATAAACCAAGTTCCAGTCCTCTTTCAGAGCAATAAGAATAAGCCATAAAGAAAGGCATAGCAGTATTCCATGTTTCATTGGAATACTCAATATAAATTTTGAGACCGGGGTTTAATCTTTGGTTTAAAAGCTCTGCAAAATTTCTAATAAAATTATCATCGGCCGGGTGAGGTATATTTATCCACGCATCTTTGTTTGCAGCATTACAAATATCAGCAACATATTCAAGTGACAAAGCTCCTTTTGCATCATCTGTTTGTGTGTAATAACCGGGAGTAGTTCTGTTTTCCCACAAAGCTAATTCTGTTTCGCTTGTTGATGTTGCAGGCATAAAACGAATTACTTGAAAATTTTGAAGCAACTCTAAAAATCCCGGGTGAAACGGCTGCGTTTCGTAATTTGATTCAAAGCCCGGCATAATTACTTGAATATTACGAATAGGGTCGTTTACATCGGATTCAATAATTGTTAAATGAATTCCCCCATCCGATGGAGTAACATCAAAAGTATAGGTGCCGGGTTGTTGAAATTCAGTTTCATCAGTATCAAAGTCTAATCTTATTGTACCTGTCCCTTCAAATTTTAATGTGTACGTCTCAGCAGGATACAAACTCGGGATTTCACGAAGTAAAAGAGTATGAACCCTGTATTGTTTATTGCCAGCAGTGAAAGGAACATGAGTGGGATAACCGTCCGGCCTCGAAGGAATGTCAATTCCTTCAACCTGCCATTCAAATCCTTCAGCTTCTTGAACTATCCAGGGGCGGCATTGCTTCATTGCGTCAACAAAAACCCACTGTGTTGACCAGTCTTTTACAAAAGCTAAATTCACACCAATCGGCCTTTGTATTTGCGATGAGATTAGAGTAAAATTTAAAAGAAATAAAAAAAGTAGTCTGTTTTTCATTCTGCCTCCTGAAAACTATTCAAATAAAACAAAAAAGATTAACAAATATTGTGATTTAAAAGAAGCATATTGATACGTGTCACTATAATTGATAAGATAATGCGAATCTTAACTTTAAAAAGAATCTAAAAAATTGAATGTTTATTTTTTTGTGAAAAGTGGGTAAACTCCATAAGAGTATTGGAGCTTAATCAAAATTATTACATCTAAAATTGCTTCTTGTCTGGGTGTAAAGTCAGTCTGATTTTCTACCCTTCAGAGGCTTGCACAAAGCATTCCTCTTAAATAAAATCCTATAATCTTAAAAAACTAATCTAAACTCACCTCATAATTCTATAAATATAATTTTACTAAAAATACTTGAGGTATTAATTTTATTTTTATTATATTTGTTTAGTTTTTAATTTTTAAGACTTCTATGCTAAATATATGAATTTAATGATAATTTTGTATTATTGCGAAAAATTACGAGTTAGCGCACACTCTCTGTATCATGTTTCATGAAAAAAAATTCTAAGTTTCGACTCCTGATTAAAAAATGTGAAGAATCTAAGCTCTGGAAAAACATTTTACATTATTCTGGACTTGGATATATCTGGTGGATGATAGAAAGACCATTAGAAAATAATCACAAAAGACAACCTAGCAATTTCATAATTTGGATTGTGGGTATTCACTTCGCAATATTGGGGTTTGCATACCAACGATACGAGTCAAGAGTCACAAGAAGAGAGAATGCATACAACTCACTGATAGAACAACTTGATGAACGAAACATCAATGTAATCCTTCAATTGATCATCGACGATCGAACTAGAAAGGTTCCTACCGAACCAAAATTATGGCCACCAACTACTGTTTATAAAAGCCTAAATAGTGAGAATGATATTGTCCACTTTGAAACGGACGATTTAGCTTTATCGACAATCAGGACATATTTAAAATCCTTAGAGAGGGTTACACTGTCAAGACTAATATTTGAAGAAAATTTAGCTTTGTACAACCGAACATTTGTTGCTGATTCTGGAACTTTTGGACATATTCAAAGGGGTCCTTATGTAAGAGAACCTTCAACAGAAAACATTCCAGAAATACTTAGATTCGAAAAATGCAAAGTAAGATCCTTGTCTTATGATCTAGATTTCACCAACCACCTTTATGTCAATAACTCCCAAATTGACACAGTTCATTTAGAAATACGCAATGGCTTATTAAGTGTTGATACCGCACGGTTCGGTTTGATCAATATCCAAAATTCATCAATACATATTAATTTCTTTCGCAATATCAAGGCCGATTCTGCGAAAATTACTAATAATTTATTTTATGATCCTAGAACAGATTTTATAGATGATTTTTCATTACTGAAGAAGCATAACATTTTCTTTCAAGGAAGAATTATGGATACCTCTTTAGTAGCTGAGTTAGAGAAAAATAACAGCATTCTCATTAACTGCCGAATACCTAACAATTCAAGCTATACTACCAAGGGAGTTGATGTCGAAATTGATGATTTTAATTTTCAGACTTCCCCATGGCATTTCTATAGAATCACAAAAGAAGATTCGACAATTCAAGTATACATTAATTGGTCAATGTAAGACGTGCGCTAACAAACACTAAGCTCCATCGGCTAACTAAGCTATTTGTAAAGAGCATCTGTAGCGAATACTTTTGAGATAAATGATAGGCTTAGCCGACGAGAGCTATGTAGGATCGTTGTACCTATAAAACATCAATAATACTTATATAAACCAAATTTAAGTTCGCCTAATAATCCTAAAAATATAATTCTCTTCACATAAAACTTTTTTAAAGAAAACCTCTTTTAATTGAAAAGAATTTTCATCAGCTATTTCTTTTATTTTTTTTATCGCATACATCGGCTAGTATCATTATTGCAACTGATTTTGTGCTTATGTAACCGAAAAGAAGTTAAATGCAGATGTATCCTTACCAAGAGTTCCAGGCGCTCAAAACTTATTACATAACACTACATCATTAAGTTAAACTTGATGAACACTAAACTCGCTTTATAAAAAACCAATAGTTAATATAAACTATCTAATAAGCAGCATCTTTTTAGTTTTGCTAAAAGTATCCCCTATTTGTAAACTGTAAAAATATACCCCGCTGGATAGACCGCCGGCATTAAAATCAATTGTGTAAGTACCTGACTGTTGAATTTCGTTAATTAAGGTTTGCACCTCTTTACCTAATATGTCATGGACTTTCAATGTCACGAAATTTCGTGCCGGAAGCGAATAGGAAATATTTGTTGACGGATTAAACGGGTTTGGGTAATTTTGGTTCAAAGCAAAGTTATCGGGAATTACAGAATTATATTCTTTGACGGAAGTTACGTTTAAGTCAAAGCTAGTTTGCTCAATGGCTTCCCTAAATTCATTAGCAGAAACATTTGTATAGATATCGACTGCACCTGAAGGCCATTCAATGCGCACACTGTCAATTATTGTAGCATCACCGAGTCCGAAATGGACATTTAGACTGTTTTGTGAATTATAACCTGTTTGACTGGAAATTTCACGCATCTGCCAAATATCGGAACCATCGATATTGGCTTTTACCCGAACTTTTGTTCCAATAGCCGATCTATTTGATTGGACTCCAACACATTTGATATTAATCCAATTATTAGAATTATCTAAATCATTCTGATAAACACTGCTTAGTCCACCGTTCCATGTTGAAACGAATAAATCAAGATCACCATCTTTGTCGTAATCGCCCCAAGCTACACCTTCCGAGACTTCATTTTCACCGAACAGAGTATCTGAATTGAATTGTGTAAATGTACCGTCTCCATTATTAATATTAAGATAATTGGGTGAAAACGATCGAGTTGAACCCTGAGCAACAAAAAGATCTAAATCGCCGTCATTATCAAAATCACCCCAGGCACTGCCATTACTGGGGCCAGTTTGGCTGTTGAATGGAGCTCCGGCAATTTTATTAAAAGTCCCGTCTCCACCATTTTGATACAAAACGTTTGAACCACCGACAGTAGTGACAAATAAATCTAAAAAGCCATTATTATCATAGTCGCCCCAACTTCCTGCCCAGCTATTAGCATCAGATGCAATGCTGCCAACAGAATCAGAACGCATTTTGGTAAAATTACCATTTCCTTCATTGTTGTACAAATTGTGAACTCCGTTTATATTACCAACAAAAATATCAAGGTCATTATCGTTATCATAATCTGCCCAGCTCATGCCAAGTGTAGCGGTGGCTGTAGTTACCAGCGGACCTGATGTAATTTTGGTAAACACACCTTCACCATCATTACGGAACAAGAAATCCAAAGCTGATCCAAAACCATTAACATTAGCACAAAATAAATCAAGATCACCGTCATTATCATAATCCGCCCAGCCTGAAGAGGTAGAAAAACTAGCCTCAGAGACAATTGCACCATCTGAAATTTTCGTGAAGCTGCCGTCACCGTTGTTTTGATAAAGGTTGTTATTTCGTGCCCGGTCGAACCCTCCGTCACCGGTAAAAAGATCCAGGTCACCATCGTTATCATAATCTCCCCAGGTCCCGCTTTCGCTCATCACTACATCAGAAATGATTATTCCTTCGGTTACCTTTGTAAACTCACCGTTATTATTGTTATACAGAAAATTTGTATTTGGTGATCTTCTATTATTTGGAATAAATATATCCAAATCGCCGTCATTATCGTAATCGACCCAGCTACCCCCTTCGCTCCAACCATTATCTCCTTTAAGAAGTATTCTTGTAAAACTCTGGCCCAAAATTATTGATGGTGTAGTGAAGCCGAATATTAATGCAAAAAAGGAAATGTGAAATAGTGAATTTATAAATATTAAATTATTTTTTTTCATTTTGACTCTCCAAATTATTGTTTAGGAAAATTTCGAATGTTCCAAGTGACAAATTAGCAGCTTAGGAGCTAGCTAAAATGGATTACTGAATTCCCCGAAATATTACGATTAAGAGTCCCAAAATAATGATGCGTGCAGTTCGTTTTCGTTCGCAAACATGCATCCGAACATGTTTTTCACTCATAATGCAATAAATTATGAATGAGCTGATTCAGTTCGTGATATTTTTAATATATTCTGTTGGAGTTTGATTGGTGATTTTCTTAAAAGCGGTGTTGAAGGTTGTTTTCGAATTAAAGCCTGCCTCATACGCAATAGCCAACAATGTCATGTCTTTATAAGATGAACTTCTTGCAAGTTCCTTGAACTCAGTTATGCGGTATGTGTTAACAAAATCAAAAAAGTTTTGCCCAAATCCCTCATTTATTACCCTGGAAAGATTCTTTAAACTTGTTCCTAATTTATCAGCCAGGTCCGATAATGTTAATTCACTATTCAAATGGGGCTTTCCCTTTAGCATAACGTCGGATAATTTTGATTTTATCTCATTAAATTGTTTTTCAGAAAGACCGGATGTTTCATATTTTTGTGGCTTTACAGAAACTTTAAAAAATTCTTGTTTGCTTATTACAAAATATGCAAGAATAAAAGTTGTAAACGAAAGAGCCATCCAGGCAGTATTAAAAGTGATATACGGCAGTACAGGTACATTAATATTGTACATTGGAAGAACAGAATAGAGCCAAGCCACCCAATAAAAACCGATTAGACCTAGAACGAGTCTCACATAGTTTGTCACCGGTAAGAATGAGATTGTGTTGCCGGCTTCCCTATTATAGCGCTGCAGGACAATAAAACTTAGAATTAAATAAGCTCCGACATGTATCAAATATAAAGGAATAAGCCAATACAGACCATCAAAATTTCCTGTCATAACCCTTTGCAAGAATTCTTCATTGGATTCTAGTAGATAGGTTCCCAGTTTAATGAAATGAATCGCTGCAGGAGTAAAATGCCAACACCACCGAAGGTCGAATTTATCCGGTTTGTAAAGGAGCGCCACTATGTACAAATAAAGAAGCGGACCAAAGGTTAAAAGTGGAAGATCTAGAATAAGTGCAATCTGCGGAAATGCAATTACTATCTGCACCCCTTCTGCAATAAAAGCCACACGGCACATTAAAGTAGCAGAAAGAAGAAGAACAAATATAGTCAGTATTCTTGTTGCCAGGCGGTTTCTGTCCTTAATACGATTAATGGCGGGCACCAGGAGAAAGCCGAGTACTGATGCAGCAATAATTGCTATAGAAAATGGAGTTAATTCAATCATATTTGCCAATATACTATTATTGAATGTCAAAAAACATTCCTGGCGGAATAGTTAACAGAATTGGAAACAATCTAAACAAATCTCTTATCATTTAACAGGTATAGAGCAGGTACCAACAACACAAAGATTATTAATGAAAGAAGCTGCAATAAAAACAAGTTAATATTACCTGGTAATTCTAAAAATAAAATTTGCCTCCCACAAAACTATTTTTCTAAATACCTCTTTCAACTGGAATGAATTTTCAGCGGCAATCTCTTTTATCTTAACTATATCGCATACATCGGCTAGTATCATTATTACATTTGACTCAGAACTCATATAACCGGGTAGTTGATTAAACAAATTATGAAAATACTTAAAGTTGTTGCCGCAATACCATGCATACTCTTTTTCGGTTTCCGGCTTCTGGGGAAAATATGGCGGATTTATAACAATGAAATCAAATTTACGATTTGGAATATTTTTAAATAAATCCGACTCAATAACATTAATCTCAACATTATTCAGTGCAGCGTTTTCGGAAATATTTTGAACAGCAGTTTTACTTATATCTGTTGAAGTAACAATTGCTTTATTCTTTGCAGCATAAATTGACAAAAATCCGCTCCCTGCCCCAGGCTCTAAAAAAGATTTGCCGGATAAATCTAATTTTTCCAAATAGCTTTGCAAAAGTTTAGTGCTTATGAAAAAGCCCGGATGAAATACACTCGGCTTAATTTTAACAGTTATACCCTTGTATCTATATTTTCTCTCTTTTGCTAGGTATATATCGCTGAGTTTTTTTAAGAAGGGAAAGATTATATTTTTTATTGTGTTTTTTAGATTCATCCAATTATAATTCTTACTCTAAATAGAATCCTTCAATTTCCGGTTGACGGTATTTCAACCAAAATCTTTGTAGAAATTTAATCTCGTAAGGAAATCTAAACAAATTGTTTTTGTACCTAAACGAGGATAATGATTTTATTACTTTTCTTTGCAGAGATGTTAACTTAAAGTCTGATTTAGTTGGATAGTACCCGTTTATAACCGTTTCAAAATTCATTATCTTGTCAACCATTTCTGGAGTAAGCCAGGGCGTTAAAGGATTTTTACGCTGATCAAAATGTTCC
>CAJHYN010000518.1_pt1 | contig 25910 bp, 26 predicted proteins | sample 9198641 | NCBI WGS metagenome assembly CAJHYN01 (sample SAMEA7708370, study PRJEB35096) | sediment metagenome | biome: marine neritic benthic zone biome [ENVO:01000025]; feature: sediment [ENVO:00002007]; material: shallow marine sediment [ENVO:03000034] sea grass bed [ENVO_01000059] ... | reverse complement strand
TCTCCACTCACCGTAAGGCGACACGTTTAAACCGTCACCTTCTTTTGGCCCTGTCTGCAAAAACATCACATTTCCATAACCATTGTAATAATTAGCTCCACCGCTGTGGCACATCATACACTGGTCGGAAGTAATAAATTGCTCAGCACCACTTTGAGCAGCAACAACTTTATCCCAGCTTTCGGACGGAAATTTTAAAACTTTTTCATACGGCACAGGTCTCATCATATCAAATGTATTTATGAATTCCTCGTTAATTTCGCTAATTGGCAACGCTTTTGATTTTTTTTCATCGGAGGTAGCTACATGGTGTTCACCCATATAGGGTAATTCAGATGGGGGGAGGTCACGCCATGAATCATCCACAAAAAAAGTAATAGGACCTTCAGAAAAGCCTTTAATATTACGCGTTGCTGAAAATGTAAATTCCTTTTCCGCAGAAGCATGGCATCGTATACATCCAAGTCCAAAACCGGAATTGGGATAATCCAAATTGTACTTACCTGAATCAGGTGGTTGATAGGTTATGACTTTCGGTGCTAGATTTTTATCTACAAAAACACTGCTCCAAAACCACCCGTCTTTTGATCCTTTTGAATCTTTTACCATTACTGTCCAACCCTCAGTATGAGGCTTATGTAAAGATTTAGCTATTTCTTCTTCGCTTTTTCCAATCCACCTTGCCGCAGGTGCTTTAAACATCTCTTTAACAATTATAGCACCATCGGCTATTTCATCTTCACGAGGCTTTTTATTCTGCACTTTGCCTTCCGGCCAAAAACTTGCGTCTCCAGTTAACCAGTACATTACTTTAGGGGAATAAAAAATTCTTACTGCCGGGTGAGTTCCATAATATTTGCTATCTATCCAAGGACCAGTATCACGAATATATTTATCCCTATTCCAATTTAGTGAGTCATCGTAAACCCTATTAAATATAAATTTGTAAAGTTTATCTTCATATTCAGCCAGAGGCAATGATGTTGGTAGGGGAAGCGCACTTTCTTTTGAGTTTTTTATAGGGTAATCAGAAGTATTTTCCAAAGATACAGTTTTAGATAAAACAATTTGCTGTGGTGAACTTCCATCGAACAATAAAAATGAAAATAGGAGAGCAAAGAAAAAAAGAATATATGTAAAAAGGTTTTTAAATATTTTCATACATAACCCTCTGATGTTAGTGAATGATTTAATATGAAGAATCTTAATCCTATTCATATTACTCATCTGTTGATTAAGATTATGAGCAAGAGAAGGATTAAGAAAAAATAAAAATTAATAACTAAGGATTTTCGTTATTTAAAGTTGACCTTGCAACTTTGTGCGTTTAGCTGCTGCTAAATCTAACAGGAGCTCTACAGTAATTAAACAGGTATTTGGATATTAACTTCTGTGCCCTCACCTTTTGAAGAAGCAATATCTACTTTACCGTTAAACTGATTCACACTTTCAAACAAGTTGCTTAATCCGTATCCGAAATGTGACTTACCCGTTTCATAAGATTTGTAATCAAACCCGGTTCCGTTATCTTTAACACCGATTGTTATTTTACTGTTTTCTTCAAAGATGTTTACTTCTGTACTTTCAGCGCTGGCATGTTTCTTAACGTTTAGTAAGAGTTCTTTTAGACTTCTGTAAATTAAAAGTGCAGTGTTTTTATCTAAATCAGAAGGGATAATGAAATCGTTAACAATAATATTTAATTTATGTTCTTCATTATAAGTGTTTATTAAGTTGCTCAAGGCTTGTTTTAGATCAACTACATCAAGCTCGACAGGAGTCAATTCATAAATTATATTCTTAAGGTCATCACTTGCTCTGACAAGATTAGCTATGGTTTCATTTAAAGTGTTCTTATCTACAACATCTTTTGCAAGAGCACTTTCAATGCCAAATTTTGAAGAATACAATACAGGTAGTAACTGGTCATGCAGTAATTTTGAAATTCTTTTTCTTTCCTTTTCGCTGGTTTCCATGAAAACTTTCGTACGAACCTTTTGTGACAGTAATTCGTTTTCTTTTTTTTGCAACTCTAATTCATTTCTTAGCCCAAGCAGTCTTTTAGTAAACGGAACAATATAAAATTTCATCACTGCCAAAATAATAGATAGAAATACAAGTGATGAAAGTATACCCCAGAGTAATGGGCTTTTAAAATTTAACAATAAGTCTATCATCATCTACTCTAAATATTACAAAGAAAAAGCCAATAAGAATTTCAATAAATATTGTGAAATAATAGTACTTGGATATAAGATTAAAATCAAACACTAAAATAATTGCTACAAAAGAGATTAGAATAAATACATAAGCAATGAGCAAGAAAGAAGATATACTGAATTTGCTTTCAACCAACTCCGAAATGAAATAATGTATAACGGCAAGAAGGAGGAAAACTAAAATTAAACCTAGCAGTAATGCATGATTATGCCAATCAGAAGTAACAAACCACCCTACAACAAACAAAAAATAAATAAATGAAAAATAATACCAGCGCTTAAGAAGAACTTTAGTGTCAAAGAATGTTAGGAATGCAAAATAGAAAAATGAAATATTACTCAAATAATTGTTTGGATACACGAACTCGTAAAAAGCATAACCAAAGATATCCTTCAACCCTAAAAAAATAAAAAGCAAAAATAATTTGGTTCTATATTGTCTGAATATTGGCAATAACCAAATTAATGCTGCTAAGTATTCAATTGCTTTTTCTTCGCTTATCATATTAGTTAAGAGAACATCCGGGTGGACAGAATCCTGTTTCTTCTTGTAATCTAAACAAATCTTGGGCTCCATTATCAAGATCAAATCTTACCGCACCGCTTTCGTCTTTATAAAATTTAATTCTTTTTTTATTAGTTTGTCCAATTTTATTTAACACATTATTAACAGTATAAACTGTAAAAACTTCATCATAAGGTGCTTTGTATTTCTTAGGTTTTAGGGCATCTCTTCTAGCATCTAAGATATATAGCTTCCCTCTCTTTATGTTAAACATTACATGATTTGTTTCAGCTTTGTTAATGATTTTAGTTAGCCTTTTTTTTGCAATTGATGCTTTACTTTTTTTTGATTGCCCCTGAAGACTGACACAAAAAGTAAGTACGATAATTGTAACTAATATGGTAAGTTTTGACATTATGACCCTCTAAAAGGTTATTATAAAAGTATACCATATCAAGTTAGTAAAAAATCTAATTTTATTTTATAATAATTTTGAAAAGTCCAACAATCCTCAAAGTATTCAGCTTAACTATTTAAAAATGCTTCAATAAAAAATAAAAAGCAAATTAAAAATTAAATCCCTAACCTTTTTATTATAGTATTTAATTCATTAGATTGAAGGATAGGAAAATTCCAGATGAATAACCCGCCAATGTCTTTTGTAACAACTTCGTTCAGAAAGTAGTCAAGGTTAGTTTGGGTTAACCCTGCCGGTGTTAAAGCAAGTACTACCTTTTTAGGGTCGTTCACATAATCAATAGTTCTCAGAATAGCAGGACCTACGTTTGCTTCAATATCAGCCATGCTCCACATCGCCGTTGCATAGCACATTAAGACAAATCTATCACAAGAGTTGCTTTCTGCAATCTGCTTAACGGCTTCATTAATTGCCTGTCCAGATGAAGAAGCATTTGGATTATTATATGCCCATCCTCCAATAAAGGTGTAACTTGTTTGTTTCGTCAAGGCCTTGAGTTCATTGATAGTAAGCACTAAATTATCAATATTCATGTTGCATTCGTCATCAAAATCAACTCCGTCCCAGCCATTTGTTTTTGCTGCATTAATAATTGCATCAATTTCGTTTTCATCAGATGGCATTGATGTCGGAGTGCAGCCGCCACCTCCATAGGTCCATAATACTTTTCCTCTTGCAGAGGGGGCATTAGTATTAACAGGAGACCAACCAGGATTATCGGGAGTGCCTGAAGTTAATCCTCTTAAATTTGTTATCATGCCATACATTGTGTATGAAAACTTAGAAGGCGGTAAATCTCTGACGCTTTGTGACCATCCTCCTATTACATAATTAGCCATCATTAATCTCCATTCCAGTGATAAACTTTTTTCAAAAAATTATTGAACAAATAAGTAGACGAATTAAAATATTTATAAATAAATCAATCCAACATTTTAAATAGTAGTTTTAATAAATTATCAATATTGTTAGCTAATAATACAATCTAAGTAAAAAAACTATGAGATTTAAATATAAATTTATAAATTGAAGTTCGATGTCTTGAACGCTTTCTTCTTCTCCATGATCGTTTCGAAAGCTAAAATATCTGATAGTCAATCACTCAGTAGGTTTATATCTAATTTCAACAAGTAAAAAAGGAGCTAATAATGGCTGAACCAACAACTGTTAACAGTCAGATTACTGATTCTGTAACACAGTCTAATGTAAAAGTTTTAGCAGACGCACCTGCAGTTTCAATGGGTCAACTTTATCAATCTATTGCTCATTCATTGGGATTGGCTGCAGAAAATGCAGTAGCAAATCAGCAGAGTATGAATAACATATCCAATGCTTCCGTAGCAGCAAGCTTACAATCATTGATCGGTGAAGTGGAAACAGAAACAAAGACAACAAAAACTAAAAACTAAAGGAGTAGTATATGGCTTTCCCAACATCAGTGAATGACCAAATAACTGATTCGGTAACCCAATCAAGTGTACAGACAATAGCTAGTGCGCCGGGACTTGCGGTCGGAACTCTGACTCAAGTAGTAGCAAGTTCGCTTTCCTTAGCTTCACAGAACTCAATTGCAAATCAGCAAAACGCAAACACAATTGGTGAAGCAATAACAACTAGTTGTGTAAAAAGATTATTAGGCAGTTAAAAAAAATATTGAAAAATAATTAAGGAGAATTATCATGGCATTCCCAACAGCATTAAACAGTCAAATTACAGATTCCGTCACTCAATCTAACGTTGAGGTTTTAGCAAGCTCACCTGCAACTGCTATAGCCATGTTATACGAAACGGTAGCAGCTTCTTTAAGTTTGGCTTCACAAAATGCAGTATCTAATCAGCAAAATGTAAATGCGATTACAGAAGCAGTAACAACAAAATGTGTTCAAAAAATTTTAGGTGAGTAATGAGCACATCTCAAGAAAAAGGAAACGATCAAACAACACTGAATGATCAAATCAAAGATTCAATTTCTTCACTTCAAAAAATGTTGAATGATAACGCAGGCAATGATGCAGCGGCACTTTCATACCAGGTTATGGCGCAAGCAACAGGGTTAGCCATGCTGAACGTGGTAAACCAGCAGCAGCAAATGTTTATTCTACAGAATGCGATTACTGCAGCTACCGCAAAAGCTGTCTTAGAAGCTAAACCTGAAGAGGCAGTGAGGATTATTAACGATGTTATTAAAAATAGTAATATGCTCGAAACATTCAACGGTTTGAAGAACTTCATGGATGAACTGACAAAAACATACCATGATTTAAGAGAGAAAGCGACTGCAAAAAAAGAGGAACCAGCAACAGAAACAAAAAAGAAATCTGATTCCGGTAGCAAAACAAAATAATTTAACAAAGGAGATTAAATGGCAGAAAGCAAAAAAACTGCCGCAAAAAGTGTTTCACCTAAGCAAAGTAAAGGAAAATCACCGGTTAAAAAAACCGTGAAACCAATAGGCCAGCCTAAAAGGGCTGTAAAAAAAACAGAAGTTGTTGATGAAAAGGCTTTGGCTGAATTAAATAAAGCAATAGAAAAATCTATGCAAGAGGCCGAAAAAGCAGTAAAGGATGCGATAAAAAATGCTGCTGAGCAATCTGATTACACAGAAAACTATTCTGAATAAATCTTATCTCTGCTGCCATATTTTGTGTGGCAGCGTTTTTACCCAAACATGTAATCCAAATAGTATTATATTGTTCTATAAATCGACCGCCCATCCTTATTAATGAGGGAATGTTACATAAGATTTAGTAGCTGCTTATGAAAAAAGTAATTTTACCAATTTCTTTGTTGTTTTTTCTCTTCTTCAATTATAATTCTTCACAAAGTTTTACAAAAATTATTGGAGATCCGCTTACAAGCGATGCTAACTATTCCGAGGGAGCATCATGGGGCGACATAAATAATGACGGATTTCTTGATGTTTTTGTACCACACCTTTTTGATGACAAAAAGAATATCATATTCTTAAACAACAGCAATGGAAGTTTTACAAAGATCGAAAATGGTCCTGTAGTTGAAGACCAAGGTTCTAGTCCGGGCGGTGTTTTTGCGGACTTTGATAATGACGGTGATCTCGATCTATTTGTAGTTAATTACTTTGATATAAATAGTTTCCTATACTTTAATAATGGTGACGGCACTTTTACAAAAATTACTGAAGGTGAAATTGTAAACGATAAGGGCATGTCTTTTGGAGTCAGCACAATAGATTATGATAACAACGGCTATCTAGATATTTTTGTTGTAAATGGCTTCAGAACAGGAAATGGAGCGGTTAATTTTTTATATAAAAACAATGGCAATGGAACTTTCACAAAAATAATTAACCAACCGATCGTTACGGAGGTAAGTCCTTCGAGCTCAGGTACATGGTGCGATTACGATAATGATGGTGATCCAGATTTGTTTGTTGCAAACGGCGCGTCATCGAATATTGTTCCGGATCAAAACTTTATCTATCAAAATAATAATGACGGTACTTTTACTAAAATAGCTGCAAGCGACTTAGGAATTGAAATCAGTACTGCCTCAAACGGCAGTTGGGGTGATTTCGATAATGATGGGGACTTTGATCTTTTTGTGACAAACTTTTTTGGTGACAACAATGCCCTTTACAGAAATAATGGAGACGGCACATTTACAAAAATTAGTAATGTTATTATCTCAAATGACGGAGGTGATTCTGTTAGTTCTACGTGGGGGGATTATGACAACGATGGCGATTTAGATCTTTACGTAACAAATGATTTTAATGAAAATAACAACTTTTACATAAACAATGGGGATGGTACTTTTTCGAAAATAATATCCGGTGATTTTGTGAACGACGGCGGAAGGTCAAACGGTGCAACATGGACAGATTATGACAACGACGGTGATTTAGATATTTTTGTACCAAACGGTCAAAGACCTATCACACAAAGTAACATACTTTACCGCAACGATGTAATATCAAACAATTGGATAAACATAAAATGCGTAGGAGTAACTACTAATAGGAGTGCGGTCGGTGCTAAAGTGAAGGCTAAAGCAGTAATTAGTGGGGAACAAACATGGCAGTTAAGGCAAGTTTCCGGTACTAACGGGTTTAACGCCCAAAACAGCTTGAATATAGAATTGGGATTTGGAGATGCTGCTCTGATTGATTCATTGATTATTGATTGGCCTTCCGGAATGCAAGATGTTTATGTAAACATCGAAACAAACAAATTTTATAAAGCTATTGAAGGAGCTGGTATTGATCCAGTGGTTACATCGGTTCAAAATAAAAAAGGTATTCCCAAAACTTTTAAACTAAGTCAGAATTATCCAAATCCGTTCAACCCTGAAACTACTATTCAATACGAAATTCCAAATGATGGTTTAGTAAAATTAGATATCTATAATACTCTCGGACAAAAGGTGATGAAAGTAATTTCAGAATTTAAGTTAGCAGGTAGTTATGAAGTAACTGTTGACTTCAAAGGGCTGACAAGTGGAATATATTTTTATGTTTTAGCAACCGATCAAAAAGTTTTTTCAAAAAAAATGACATTCATCAAATGAAAATATTTAAGCTAATATGGGAGCAAAGAACACATTAAAACATTATATTTAGAATTGTTTTTTGAATATTAAATTCAAATTATAATTCCAAATTCATAATCAAAAATGCTCCAATTGACAAAATGTTGACTGTACTAGAATCTATAAAACTCTCCACGGAATATTTAGAGAAAAAAGGAATAGATGAAGCCCGCACAAATGCTGAACTTCTTTTGGCCGACGTGCTAAGTTGTAAAAGACTTGACCTGTATTTACAGTTTGAAAGACCCTTACAAGAAATAGAGAAAAATAAATATAGAGAGTTTATATCACGCCGCAGTAAATTTGAACCGTTGCAGTATATTTTGGGTTACACAGAATTTTATGGCCGAAGGTATAATGTAACTCAATCTGTTTTAATTCCAAGGCCGGAAACAGAACAATTAATTGAGTTAATTATTGAGCAAAACAAGGATAAAAGTAACCTGGCAATTTTAGATATAGGAACCGGCAGCGGGAATATCCCAATAACTTTAGCAAAAGAATTGGCAGGTTGCGATGTTGTATCTATCGATATTGCAAACAATGCTTTGGAAATAGCAAAAGAAAATGCTGAGTTGAATAATGTCGACGGTAATTTGAAACTTACAGAGCAAACTGTATTTGACGATTCCATTTATGAACTTGGTAAGTTTGACATAATAGTTTCAAATCCGCCATATGTTAGCAAAAATGATTTTAACGGATTACAAAATGAAATTAGAGATTTTGAGCCTAATGTTGCACTCACGGATAACGGAGATGGTTTTAAATTTTATAAAAGAATATCAAAAGTTGCAAAAGCATTATTTAAAGAAAAAGGGCAACTATACTTTGAGGTTGGAATAGACATGGCTAAAGATGTAAAAGAGATCATGGAAGAAAGGGGTTTAAAAAACATAAAAATTGTAAAAGATTATTCAGGTATTGAAAGAATAGTTTACGGGGAAATTTAATGAGAGCCTTAGTTCAAAGGGTTTCAGAAGGGGGAGTTGATATAAAGGAAGAAAATTATTCTGCAAGTATTAGTAAAGGAATGGTTATTCTTCTTGGTGTTAAAGAAGGAGATACAGTCGAGGATGTTGATTTTGTTGCAGACAAATGCAGCAATTTGAGGATTTTCGAAGATGAAAACGGCAAAATGAATTTGTCGTTAAAGGACATAAGCGGGGAAGCGTTGGTTATTTCGCAATTTACTTTGTATGGTGATGCAAAAAAAGGTAACCGCCCGAGCTTTACTGAGGCGGCAAACCCTGAATTAGCAAATAATTTATACGAAAAGTTTATTGAAAAAATGGAAATGAATTTGGGAGAAACTAAAGTTAAAGCAGGCATTTTCGCAGCCATGATGAATGTGAAAATCATTAATGATGGTCCCGTCACTATTTTAGTAGAATCAAAAGAGAGATAATGTGCATTCCACATTAATGATATTTATTGACGGAGTTGGTATTGGCAAAAATGATCCTGAAATAAATCCTTTCATAAAATATAATTTCAAATCTTTCAGAGAAATATTTGGTGCAATTCCAACTTTAGATAATCAATATTTGGAAAAAAAAGAAAAATACCTTTTCCCGGTTGATGCGTGCATGGGGGTTGAGAATCTCCCTCAAAGCGGTACTGGCCAAACATCAATTTTTACTGGTACCAACGCACCTAAAATAGCTGGTCAGCACTTTGGTCCTTACCCACACTCAAAAACTATTGCAGCATTAAAATCTAAAAGCATCTTTAAGGAATTTTTAGATAGAAATTTTAATGTTGCTTTTGCAAATGCTTATCCAAAAATATTTTTTGATTATGTTAATTCAGGAAGGCGAAGATTAAGCGCGACTTCGTTAAGTTGTATTTACAGTGGAGTTAGACTTAAGAGTTCTACAGATTTAAGAAGAGGTAAAGCATTAAGCGCAGAGATAGACAACAGACGATGGGTAGAAATGCTGAGATACAATCTTCCAATTATTAAACCACAGACAGCAGCAAAAAGATTGTTTCGTTTGGCTCAAGAAAATCATTTTACTTTGTTTGAATATTTTTTTACTGACCACATTGGACACCGAAGATATCCAGAATTATTTGATTATGTGATGAATACTCTTGATGAATTTCTTTTTTATATCTTAACAAATTTGCCGGAAGATTTTACACTTATCATTTGTTCGGACCACGGAAACCTTGAAGACATTTCTGCAAAAACACACACAAGAAATCCGGCGCTTGGCATCACAGCCGGTAAAAACGCTCGTGGATTATCTGAAAAAATTCAATATCTTTATGATATAAAGCCTTCCATTATGGAGATGTATGATTGAGTAGGTACCCTTTAATAAAGTTTGTAATTGCCTTTATTATTGGAATTGTAATTCAGAATTACATAAATTTTTCTTTACAGTACTTATTCATTCCAACTACATTTTTTCTTATAGCCTCATTAGTATTTTTCTTTCTTAAGAAAAAAAATATGCTTGCACATCTTTCCATTTACATATTGGTAATATCGTTATCAATGGTTTACCTATGTATTACCAATTCTGAAAAAGTTTATTATCCGTTCAAAGAAGAAAAGATAAGAAAAGTGTTAGTGAAGGGCGTCGTTAAAGATGTAGAATTAATAAGGTCAGGCAGTTTAAGATTTATTGCTGAGTTGAATTCGGTAAGTAAAAACGAGAAAGAAATTGAGTTAAATAATAAATTCTTAGTTAGAGTTTTTGATGAGCAAAGCAAATTGAATTCAATTTATGAAAGAATTGAAGTTGGCAATAAATTCCGAATTACTGGAACACTACAAAAAGGGAGGGGAGAAAGGAACCCGGGAGAATTTGATTATCAAAAATATTTGGAAGCAAAGGGAATATCCGGTTTAGTAAATTGTTATAGTGCAGATGAAATAAACATATCAAATAGCGAATCAGGTTTTAATAAAAATATAATCTTTAAAACAAGGAGGACTATAGATCGAAAAATAAAAGAACTTCATTTAACAACTAGTGCGGCCTTACTAAAAGGTTTGCTGCTTGCCGATAAAGGGGATGTTGATTTTGAAACCCGTGAAATGTTTGTAAACTCCGGAGTGATTCATGTTTTAGCTGTTTCCGGCTTACATGTCGGTTTCATTGTTTTGATCTTTCTTTTCCTCTTTACAAGACTTAATATTTATCTGCGATATGTTTTTACGATACTTGGGTTGATTCTCTTCCTTATAATTACAAATTCACCGCCATCAGTTTTCCGTGCTTCTATTATGGCGATAATTGTGATTATATCTTTGTTAAGTAATAGAAGTTATAATACGATAAACGCTTTAGCCTTTGCTGCGTTAATATTGTTAATTATAAATCCAAGTGAGATTTTTAATCCGGGATTTCAGCTTTCGTTCTCAGCAGTACTTTCAATAGTAATTATTTATCCCAAGATAAAATCCATCTTAGATGATTTTTCGATCAACAAGTACTTTAAAGGAATTCTTCTTTTTGTTGGAGTATCTTTGTCGGCGCAAATCGGAACACTTCCGTTTACTTTGATTTATTTTAATAAACTCTCTGTTATATCTTTATTTGCTAATTTGATCGTTATCCCTCTAATTGGAATTATTGTTGGAATTGGAATATTTACCTTAGCTGTATCTTTTGTCTGGCCCTGGCTTGCTATGGTGTATGCCTCGGCAAATGATTTTTTTACTTTGCTGTTATTTCGATTTGTGAAATATACTGGCTCACTTGATTTCTCATTTGTGCCTATTTTTAAGTTTTCGATTATTGATGGAATTATTTTTTATTTAGTGTTTGTGTTTTCATTCTATTATTGGAAAAGTTTAAAATCTGTTGTCGGTAAATTGGTATTCATTATTTTGATGATTGCCAATTTTTATTTATTTATTTCGTTTGATAATTCTGAGTTTTTACCTGATGGAAAGCTGTCGGTGGTAATTATTGATATCGGACAGGGAGATGGGATACTTATTAAATTTCCCAATAGCAAAATAGCTTTAATTGATGCAGGCAACGCTACTCCGTATTTTGATAATGGTAAAAGTGTTATAAGCCCTTTATTAAAAAGGCTTGGAATAGAAAAGGTGGATTATGGATTTGTATCCCATGTAGATTCCGATCATTACAAAGGGTATTATTCCTTAATAAAGGAAGGATTTATTAAAAGAATTATAAAGCCAGAAATTGATTCGACTTTGCAAAGAGATATTGTCTTCGAAAAGTTCATCAAAGAAAATGATATTGAAATAGAGTGCTATTCAAAAAGTACATTGAGTATTGCAAATGCAAGGTTATACATATTAAACGATGCTACTGATCATAAATATAATTCACTTAACGTAAATGATAGGAGTGGAATTATTAAATTAGTGCACGGAAATAATGAAATTTTATTTGTAGGAGATGCTGGTATAAAAACCGAAAAATTGCTTGTAAATGATTACGGTGAGTTTTTACAATCAGATATTTTGAAAGCAGGCCACCATGGCAGCAAAACAAGTTCAAGCGAATTATTTCTTGATTATGTAAAGCCTAATTCCGTATTGATTAGTGCAGGCATTGCAAATAAATTTAATCATCCCTCAAAAGAAATTGTAAATAGATTTAGTAGCAGAAATATTATAATGCACAGAACAGATAAAGAGGGTGCTCTTATTTTAGTCTCAGATGGTGAATCCTTTGAAAAAGTTGTATGGAAAAATTTATGAAAATCGTTGAAAACCAATCACTACTTAAATACAACACATTTAATGTTGATGTCAAATCAAGATACTTCTCGGAGTGTAGCACAGTTTCCGAAATAAAAGAAACAATTGAACTTTCAAAGAAAGAAAACTTATTACCATTAATACTTGGCAGCGGGAGTAATATTTTATTTACGAAAGATTATGACGGAATAATTATTAAAAATAATATCCAAGGATTTAAAATCATTGATGAAACCGATGAGCATATTCTGGTTAAATGCGGAGCAGGAGAGATTTGGGATGATTTAGTTAACTACTGCGTTGAGAGGAATTATGGAGGGGTAGAAAATCTTTCATTAATACCCGGAACTGTAGGTGCTGCTCCAATACAGAACATTGGCGCCTACGGTGTAGAATTAAAGGATGCTTTTTATTCATTAAGCGGTATATTTTTAGAGGATCTTGAAGAGAAAACTTTTTATGAAAATGATTGTAACTTCGGATATAGGTATAGTATTTTTAAAGAAGAACTAAAAAATAAATTTGTTGTTACAGAACTAATTTTGAAATTGTCAAAGAACCCTGCTATAAATATCGAATACTTGTCTCTTAAAAATGCCGCAAAGAAAATAAACTCGAAAGAATTGACAGTTAAAAAAGTCAGTGAATTAGTAACACAAATCAGAAGAAGTAAATTGCCTGATACAAACATTATTGGGAATGCAGGTAGCTTCTTTAAAAATCCGGTAGTTGATCAAAAAACTGCAAATAAGATAAAGTCGGAATTTGTTGATGCTATTCAATATCAAATAGACAATAATCAATATAAAATCCCAGCAGGTTGGTTAATTGAAAAATGTGGATTAAAAGGAATGAGAGCAGGTGATACAGGTACATACGAAAAGCAAGCTTTAGTTTTGGTAAATCATGGAAAAGCAAGTGGGAAAGAGATTTATAAACTAGCTGAATATATTTCAAAACAAGTTTATAGTAATTTCAATATAAATTTGGAAACAGAGGTAAATATAATCTAATTACGAAATCAAATGAGGATAAAATGGAAGAAGCTAATAGAAGTCAAAACGGGGGTGCTGCAAAGAAAATTATAAAAGAGTTGACGCAACCGTTTGTTGATTTAGCACATACATCTCGTGCGTTGTTAGGTGTAAATATATCATATGTACTTGAAGGACTAGTTTATTTTGGTTTTTTGAGTTATCTGGTAATTTTCTTTAATGAATCTGTAGGCTTAGATGATGTCAACGCATCATACATGACAGGAATCTTAACTGCTGGTATTACAATTGCTATGCTTTTTCTTGGCGGAACAGTTGACTGGTTTGGTGTAAGAAAGGCATTACTTGCAGCTCTAATAATTATGCTTGGCGGTAGAATTTTGATTGTAATGGCACCTCATTTAGGCGCACCTGGGCTGTGGGAAAGTGCAAATGTAATTGCGGTAGTAGGAATTATTGGTGTTGTATTAGGATATGGTATTTATCAGCCAGCATGTTATGCCGCAGTAAAGAAATTTACAAATAAACATACCGCTGCGATGGGTTATGCTATGCTATATGCATTAATGAACTTAGGTGGTTTTTTACCAGGTTTAATTGCTCCTCCGGTACGTAAATCTATTGGTATGGAAGGTGTTTTCTGGGTTTACATAGCGTTAAATGTTGTTGGTGTAATTGCTGTTGCCGTAATTATTTCTAAAAAAGCAGAAAAGGCTGCTGCCGAAAAAGCAGCACTTGACGATAAAGATGAAAATAAGGTAGAAGAAAAAGATCCAACAGCAGATATGTCTGCGAAGGAAAAGCTTGTTTATTATCTAAAAAACTTTCCTATAAAGGATGGTCGCTTTATGTTCTTTATTTTCATACTAATGTTCGTTCAAACTCTATTTGCTCATAATTGGCTGACTATTCCTCTTTATACTTCTAGGGCATTTGAAGGAGCAGTAGCAGATAATTTTGAATTTTTCTCAAACTTAAACCCATTGCTAGTATTTATTCTTGCACCTATTGTGACAGCATTTACGTCCAAGAAAAATACATATACAATGATGATAATTGGTACATTTATTATGGCTGCTCCAACGTTTATTTTGGCATTGGGTCCGACAATGACAAACCTGTTATTATATCTATTCATAATGACCATTGGAGAATGTTTATGGCAGCCAAGATTTTTGCAATGGGTAGCTGAAATTGCTCCAAAATCTATGACAGGTATATACATGGGTATTGGGCAATTCCCTTGGTTTATGACTAAAGCACTAGTGCCATTATATTCAGGATGGTTTTTAATGAACTATATACCTGCTGATGTGTCACCAGCCGAAATGAATTCAGAGATGATGTGGTTAATCTACGGTGTAATCGCAATGGTTTCAACTGTTGGACTAATATTAGCAAGACCATGGATGATGAGAGGGTTCAAAACTAAAAACGAAGGGTAGTTAATTAATCACTTTTTTTATAGATGCCCGTTGATTTTGAAGCGGGCATACTTATTTTAGATGCATTTTTTATTTAAATTAAGAAATGGATGAATTTGTAAATTACTTGAATAAAGCACGATTTGAGAGCACAAATGCTTTATGGAATGATCTAATGTTAAATGATCCCTGGAGTGTTGGGTACGTCAGTGCCCTTATTGAAATGCAAACGTTTAATAACAAGGAGGAATGGGAAGAATATTATTATGTTTCAGGGAAAAGAAGAAATTTGGAATTAAACAAATTGCCAAGTCACATAAAAGAAAAACTAAACGATGAACTACTCGTTTTAAGAAATAAAAATGAAATTGCAGAAATGAGCAAGGAATTGAAAAGTCTTAATTACAATTATGGTAGGACAAAAGAACAAATTGCAATCAAAGGTAATATCTTATTTCAGAATACAATAAAGACAGGAATAAAGATAACTGAAAAAGAATGTATTGAAGCAGTCCGTTTCAGAACCATATGCCAAACATGGAATGGAATTGCAATTCGACAAAGAAACACTATAACAACTTTGACTCGTAGGTTTCCCGAAGTTGATTTTGTTTCAACAAGTGGAGATTTTGACTACAGATACGCCGTTGATTATGAGTTGAAAATTTCAAATGAGCTAATTTGCGCAATTCAGATTAAACCGAAATCATATACTGGTAATACTTCATATTTGCTTAAAGCAAAAAACGCTAACACGCGTAAAAATCAGGAGTACAAAAACCAGTTTTACAAGCCGGTTTTTACAATTATATCAAATAACAAAGGTGAAATAAATAATGCAGATGTATTAAATCAGATTACTGTTCTGATGAATAAATACTTGCAACAAAAATAATGAAATCCCTTAGCGCTAATAAAACAAAGGGATTTTGGTTTATAGAAATATTTAGTCTTCTAAAACTACGGCAGTACCGCTTGCCGAAACCATCAACATTCCGCCGCCTTGCCCCAATGTTTCATAATCTAAATCAACAGCTATAACAGCGTTGCTACCCATTGATTGCGCTTGTTCCTGCATTTCTCTAACTGCAATTTCTTTTGCTTGTCTTAGTTCTTTTTCATAGGCTGCAGATCTACCGCCAACTATATCTCTAATACCTGCAAAAAGATCTTTTAAGATATTTGCTCCGAGTATAGCTTCGCCTGAAACTAAGCCCAGGTATTTTACAATTTTCTTACCTTCAATGTTATTTGTTGTTGTAACTAGCATTTAGCCCTCTTTTTAAGATGATGGAAAATATAAAAAATAAGTCTATAAAACTTCTGAAAAATTCAACAATTTCGCTATTTAGCACATAGAGCAAATAGAAGTGTGAATTCTTCAATCAAATTTGAATGTTTCGACAGGCTTAATATGACTTAATGAAAAGTTTTCTGAAGATTTCTATTACATATAACTTTCTTCGTCAGAAAAATCATCTTCATCTGAAAGGGTAAACATGCTGCTCAGCATATCTTTGAACTGTATTCCATACTCCAAACCTTGCTTGCTCAACAAGGAATATTCGGATAAACCATGAAGTGCAAATTCCATAAATAAAACGTGCTCATTTTCAGATAAGTCTTTAACAAATTTATTTACTAGATCCGGCAAACCTGGAATACCGCACATTGTCTTCTTGTATTCTTCATAATTGATGTTATTTAAAATGTCTACTTTATTTCCCTTATTGAACCAGTTAATAATTGATTGATAAGGATTTTCTTTATGTTGCTTTTTTATATATTCCGGGCTAGGGAAGTAGTGAGCAAAATCTTCTCTTATCGCTTTGCTTAATAATATTTGTGCTACTTTTGCCGGTCCTTCCTGCTCACCTTCGTAGACCAATTCTACTTTACCTGTTATAGCGGGAATTACTCCGATAAAGTCGGAAATCCTAACAGTTGTTTGAGATTCTCCATTTACCAGCATTCTTCTTTCTGCAGCGCTTATTAAATTTTCGTAAGCTGAGATTGTGAGCCTGGCAGAAACACCTGACTTTTGATCAACATATTCACTTTCCCGTGCTTTGAATGAAATTTGCTCAACGAGATTTTTAACTAGTTCAGGAATAATGACTTTCTCTTTTTGGTCATTAGTTAATTTTGCTTCCTGCTCAGTAATTTGTTTTGATACTTTTATTGTCTTTGGATAATGTGTGAGAATTTGTGAATCAATTCTATCTTTTAAGGGAGTGACGATAGAACCTCTGTTAGTATAATCCTCGGGATTGGCTGTGAAAATAAATTGAACATCAAGAGGCAGTCTTAATTTGAAACCTCTAATTTGAACATCTTTTTCTTGTAACAGATTAAAAAGTGCAACTTGAATACGGGCTTGCAAATCCGGCAATTCGTTAATTACGAAAATTCCCCTATGAGATCTTGGAATAATGCCGAAGTGGATTACTCTTTCATCTGAATAAGGAAGTTTAAGAGATGCAGCTTTGATCGGGTCAACATCACCTATTAAATCAGCAATAGTTACATCCGGGGTAGCCAATTTTTCAGCATATCTTTCATCCCTGTGAATCCATTCAATCGGAGTTTCATCATTTCGTTCGTTAACAATGTCTTTACCAAATCTTGATATCGGATTCATCGGATCGTCATGAATTTCCGATCCTTCAATAATTGGAATAAATTCATCGAGTAGTTTTACCATAGAACGTGCAATTCGTGTTTTAGCTTGACCACGCAAACCAAGCAGAATAATATTGTGCTTGGAAAGTATTGCAGTTTGAATATCAGGTATAACAGTATCTTCGTAACCAATAATATCATTAAATAGATTTGAATTATTCTTCAGGATTTTAATGAGATTATTTCTCATTTCTTCTTTTATAGATTTTCTTTTATAACCGGATTTTTTCAGTTGCCCAAGAGTTAGATTTTTTTCAAAATTTATATTCATTAAGTTCTCTTTCTATTTTATTCTTTTTCTTCTGTTCCTAACAAAGTCTTCAAACATATATTCACCTAAGTTTGTTAGCGAACTGTAATATGCTCTTCCGTTATTTGTTTTTGTAAAGTCCCTTACAAACTGCTGTAAATAAGGGTCTCTTGCAATCATAAAGGTTGTAATGGTTATTCCCAATCTTTTACATTGAGCCGATTGATTCATAGTTTTATTGATTATTTTTCTATCAAGCCCGAAGCTGTTTTTATAATAGCGAATTCCCTCCTTAATGCATGTCGGCTTCCCGTCTGTTATCATAAAAACTTGTTTGTTATTTGTTTTCCTTTTTCTCAAGATGTCCATTGCAAGCTCAAGACCGGCATATGTGTTAGTATGATAAGGACCTACTTCGAGATAGGGAAGATCCTTTATTTCTATAGGCCATGCATCATTTCCGAAAACAATAATATCTAGAGTATCATTCTTATACCGGGTAGTTATTAACTCTGCCAGAGCCATAGCAACTTTTTTCGCCGGGGTAATTCTGTCTTCGCCATAAAGTATCATTGAATGCGAAATATCAATCATCAAAACAGTTGCAGTATTGGTTTTATGTTCGTTCTCTTCTATTTCAAGATCATCTTCGGTTAATTTGAAATCACCAAGTCCATGATTAATCTGTGCATTTTTTATCGAAGAAGTCACATCTATTTGATCAAGTGTATCACCAAACATATAGTCACGTCTGTCTGAAGTTTTTTCTTCGCCTACACCGGAATAAGGTGTGTTGTGGTTCCCTTTGCCAGCTTTTTTCAATTTGCTAAAAATTTCTTCAAGTGATTTTTTTCTGATTGACTGTTCTGATTTGGCAGTCATAATATATTGAGAAGAATCATCCCCATCTTCCTTGATATAACCCTTATTCTTTAGGTCTTCAATAAAATCTCCTATACCGTAGCTATCTCCGGTCATATCATATCTCTTATCAAGATCACTGAGCAAGTTTAATGATTGTGAAACATCTCCTGAAGTAATGTTTAATAATTGTAAAAATATATCTAAAAGCTGCTGAAATGTTGCCTTGCCCGGTTCTTCGGGTATATATTCTGAAAATCTAAAGCCTATCATATTGTTAGTTTTTTTGTTTTGTAAACATTTGTATTTAAAAAAAGTTCTTTAATTGATTTTTCCTAAATTTAAATCAATAAAAATTGTTCTTAGATAAAAATTATTTTACAAAAATGCTTAAATTAAATGTCGTATATTTTTATACAAAGCAAATTCTTAATGGATACAAACAAACAATACATTATACAATCTATAAGTTACGCTGCCAATAATCTTAGGTTAAGTAGCGATAAAATAGAAGCTATAACTTTACTAAAAGAATATCTCACAAATTCTGAAAATTTACAAGACTCAATTAATCACCTAAAAAAGACAACCCAGTTTTCTAAATTGGCCATAAAGTTGGGTGAAATGAACAATTTCATAAGCAAAAGCCGAATAGATTTTCTAAAGCTTTCCGACCAATTTAAGGAGCATACAAGCTCTACTATACAGGTTTTAAGCAATACTCTTGATATCGCTACTCCGGAGATTTGTAAAGAATTGCTCTTAAGTAACAAAGAAGATGTTGAAATTGAGTTAAAAGAAAAAAATGATGATACTGAAAATTCTTTCAAAATAAATACGAGCGATATGACTGAAGAATTGATTGAACAGGAGCAAAAGGATTCAGTTAAAGAAGTTGATGAGCACAAGGAGGAATTTACATTAGACGACCTAGACGAAGACGAGAGCGAATTAGAATTTGAGAATTTTGAAAAAAAGATTCTGAAACCGATTAAGGAAATAGATGAATTTTTAAATAGACTTAACACATTAAATTTTAAGAAAGAGGAACTTATTTTTAATATTGAATTGATGAATAACAACGCAGAATTGTCTGAAAAGGTAGGTTTTGAAATTATTACAAATATGCACAAGATTATTGTTGAGGCTTTCTCACAATTCAGAGATGAACAAATTGTTCCGGATATTACTATTATTGAAGAATTGCGTGCATGTCTTATAGTTATTGCGGCGGTTGTAAAAAGGAAAGAGGTTGATATCTCAAAATTCTTAAATAAGTCGGAGAACCTTGGCAAAAAATTAAAAGTTATTAAATAAAAGGAAGAAGAATGAACACTTATGCGGTAATTATGGCAGGTGGAATTGGATCTAGGTTTTGGCCTAACAGCAGGGAAAAAAGTCCAAAACAATTGTTGAAAATCTTTGGTGAAAACACAATGATTCAAGAGACGGTACACAGATTAAACGGTCTTATTGAGAATCAAAATATATTTGTGATTACAAATCAAATACAAAAACCATTAATTCAAAAACAAGTTCCGGCAATACCGAAGGGAAATATTATTGATGAACCTTTTGGCAAAAATACTGCGGCTTGCATTGGGTTATCATCAGTATTGATTGAAGCAAAAAATAAAGATGCAGTCATCGTTACTTTACCTGCCGATCATTTGATTAGAGATGTTAAAAATTTTCAAGCTACATTAAAAAAAGCAATTGAATTTGCAGGTAAATCCGACTCACTGGTTACAATTGGGATAAAGCCTACAAAACCCGAAACAGGATACGGCTATATTCAAATAGAAGAAAAAACTATAAGTGATGATATTAATAAAGTTGTTACGTTCGCAGAAAAGCCAAATTTGTCCACGGCAAAAAGATTTGTTAAATCAGGTGATTTCTTGTGGAACTCAGGCATATTTATTTGGAAATCCGAGTCAATTTTGAGCGAAATAAAATCTTACATGCCTGATTTGCATGATGGACTTGAAGAATTAAAACCAAGCATTGGAAAACCTTACTTTAAGAGTGTACTTACTGAAGTGTACGGAAAGTTAAAAAGTATTTCTATTGATTACGGTGTAATGGAGAAATCACAGAATGTTTATTTGACAAAAAGCGATTTCGATTGGAGTGATGTTGGAAGTTGGCAGACGGTTTATGAGCTTTCCCATAAAGATGATGAAGGTAATGCAGTTGAAGGCGATGTCTACATTATGAAAACTTATAATTCTTATATAAAGGGGAACAAAAAATTTATTGCAACTGTAGGCGTTAGTGATTTGATTGTTATTGATACAGACGATGCCTTGCTTATTTGTGATAGAAAAAAATCCCAGGATGTTAAAAACGTTGTAGATTCATTAAAACTAAATAATAGAAAAAAATTACTGTGAACAAGAAATTAATTATTGAATCTGATATCATTAAATTAGAAAGGAGTGCCTCGAAAATATTGTATATCGATAAAGGCGCTGTCATTACTCCATCTGCACTTGATAGAATTAGGCATGCTAAAATTGAAATAGTTTATGGAGACGAAAAACAAAAAGATGAACATCCGGTTTCAATTACTGCCGGCAACATCAGCAAAATAGCTATCGGCGGAGATCACACAGGTTTTGATATTAAAGAAATTTTAAAAAAGTATATAAAAGATAAGAAATACGAGGTTATTGATTGCGGCGCGTTCGATAAAAATTCTTGCGACTACCCTGACTTTGCGGCAGAGGTTTCTAAAAAAGTTGTTTTAAGAGAAGCTTGTGTAGGCATCTTGATAGACGCCACGGGAATTCCTTCAGCAATTACAGCTAACAAATTTCCCGGTATAAGAGCTGCTACCTGTTATAATGAATTTAGTGCTTTTAGTTCGAGAAGTCATAATGATGCAAATATTTTGGTTTTGGGTGCTAAAACTCTTGGCGAAGAATCCATTAAATCGATTTTGAATGTTTGGCTGAAAACTGAATTTGAAGGTGGACGTCATCAAAGAAGATTACATAAAATCACAGATCTTGAAAAATCATTTTTGAACAAAAATAAGTAGCACCCCAATTTCAAAGGAAATGTCATTCCGGACCTGATCCGGAATCTATGATTTAAGATTCTGAAATAAATTCAGAATGACATTATTATAGTATAGTGCTTAATTGAAATTAGGGTGCTACCAAAAATAATTTTGGTAATGATTTACTAATAATTAAATTTACGATCAATATTTTGAGGATTAAGTTAGAATTTGTTTATTACTCGTTGTAAAGTAGAGTCAGTTAAAAAGTTAGCCGTAAATATTTATTTATTAAAAGCATACTCTCCTGAAATAGCTTCAGATATCAAACCCGGAGAATTTTGTAATATAAAAGTATCGGAATCAAATTTTCCTTTGCTGAGAAGGCCTTTCAGCATTTGTGATGTTGAAGGCGAATACATTTATTTCATGTTCAATGTGCACGGTGAAGGTACTCGGTATTTGGCGGAAAAAAAAGAAGGTGATGTTTTAGATATTCTTGCACCGCTTGGTAAAGGCTTCAATGTAGAGGGGGATTTTAAAACTACGGTTATAGTCGCAGGTGGAATAGGCGCTGCTCCTTTCCCAATGCTTACGAAATTACTTGTCGCTAAAGAAAAAAAAGTAATCACCCTAATGGGTGGAAGAAACCAAAGTGATTTAACTGATCACGGAATGATAAATTTAGATTACGCAACAGACGACGGATCGAAAGGATTTTGCGGAAATGTTGTTGAGTTATTCAAAAGCAAAATAGAAGGTTTGAATTTTGAAGAAATAAAAGTATTTGGTTGCGGACCGAATCCAATGCTCAAAGCGCTAAAAGAATTTTGTGAGGAAAAAGATATTCAATGCGAAATTTCGACCGAGTGTGCAATGGCCTGCGGATTTGGTATTTGCCAGGGATGTCCGATCGAATCAACTTTTAATGGCGAAAAATATTTGCTAGTTTGCAAGGACGGCCCTGTATTCAATTCAAAGGATGTGATTTTATGAGCAACGTAGATTTATCCGTAAAAATTGGAAACCTTGAATTGAAAAATCCGGTTATGCTTGCATCGGGAACAGTTGGCTACGGAAACGAGATTTCCAATTTCACAGATTTAAGCAAAATCGGTGCAATCGTAACGAAATCAATTTCACTAAAACCAAGGAAAGGAAATCCTCCGCAGAGAATTGTTGAAACGCCTTCAGGAATGCTTAACGCAATTGGGCTGGCAAATGTTGGACTTGAAGAATTCATTAAAGAGAAGATTCCTTTTCTTGAAGAAGTAAAATCCACGCTTATCTGTAATATAGCTGCAAATACAATTGAAGAATACGTTGAGTGTACGAGAATATTGGATTCCGAAGAAAGCATTAAGGGATTCGAAATCAATGTTTCATGTCCTAATGTAAAAGAAGGCGGATTAGTATTCGGAAACAGCGTTTCAGCAGTCGGAAGAATTACTGAAAAAGTCAGAGCAGTAACAAACAAACCTGTTATCATAAAGCTTTCGCCAAACACATCAACTATTTCCGATTTTGCAAAAGTAGTAAAAGAAGAAGGGGGAGACGCAGTTTCTGCTATAAATACTTTGGTTGGTACTTCATTTGATATTTACAAACGAACTCCTAAAATTAAAAATATCACCGGAGGTTTATCCGGACCCGCAATTAAACCTATTGCGCTGGCAAAAGTTTTAGAAATCAGTCGTAAAGTTGATATCCCGATCATCGGTATTGGTGGAATTATGGATTGGAAAGATGCGATCGAATTTATGATTGTTGGCTCTGCAGCTTTTCAAATTGGAACAGTAAATTTTATTAATCCCAATGCCGGTCTAGAAATTATCGATGGATTAAAAGCTTACTGCGAAGAAATGAATATCTCAAAATTATCCGACCTGGTGGCATCATACGAATTATAAATGAATATTAAAGAAGCGTTAAACAAACTTTATTCTATGCACCGTTTTGGTGTTAAGCTCGGATTGGATAACATTAATAAAATAATGGAGCATCTCGGAAATCCGCATCAAAACTTCAAATCAATTCATATTGCAGGATCAAACGGAAAGGGGAGTACAGCTTCTTTTATTTCAAGCATACTAATTGAGAATGGATTTAAGACCGGTCTTTATACTTCGCCGCATTATGTAAAGTTTAATGAAAGAGTCAGAATAAACGGGTTGGAAGTTCCGGATGAATATATAGCCGAGTTTATAACCGGCATGAACGGCTATATTGATGAACACAAACCAACATATTTTGAAATTACAACGGCATTGGCATTTAAATATTTTTCAGATAAGAAAATAGACATTGGTGTTATAGAAGTTGGTTTGGGTGGTAGACTTGATGCTACAAATGTTATTAGCCCAATTGCATCGGTAATTACTTCAATAAGCAAAGAACATACAAATATTTTAGGCGATGATGTTAAAGTCATTGCAGAAGAAAAAGCTGGTATTATCAAAGAAGGTATAGACGTCTTTATTGGATTTGTTGCTTCAGAATCGAAAAAGGTGTTAACTGAAATTGCAAGGGAAAGAAATTCTACATGTTACGTACTTGAAGACTTTGTTGATAAATATGCTTGCCATAACATGGTTAACGATAATGATTTTATTTACAATATTTATCAAGCACCGATAAAAGGAAGATATCAAATTGATAATGCTTCTTTAGCAATGTTGGTTTTAGAAAAAGCAATTGGGTTAAAAGATGCGAAAATAATTTCAAAAGGAATAAAAAACATCATTAGAAATTCCGGTATACAGGGGCGATATGAAATTATAAATGAAAATCCGAAAGTTATTTTTGATTCGTCCCATAATGAAGAAAGTATCAATTCATTTTTAGCGGAATTTAAAGAGGAATATCAAAACTATGACAATACAATATTGATATTTGGTGCAATGAATGATAAAGAAATTGACGGCTCTCTGACAGAATTGGACAAATATTTTAGCGAAATTCATTTTACAACAATTGAATACGAAAGGGCGTTTACTACTGAGCAATTGTTGGAGATTTCCGAAAGGGATAATATTAAAGCAAAACAATTACATAATCCTTCGAAATTTATTGAGAATTTTATTAAATTTGAAAGTAGTAATTGTTTAGTTTTGTTAGGAAGTATTTATTTGGTGGGGGACATAAAGCAAAAACTTCTTAAAAGAAGGCTTGACATTTAATTTTATTAGAATTAAGTTTAATTAAACCTCTTGTTCCTATCAACAAGTATAGTTTTCGAAAAAAATTAGAAATCTTTTTACCCCAAATATGTTTTAACTAATTGATATAACGTAAAAAAAATAATTTAGGATCATATCTATGGATATTTCAGAATTAAAATCAAAGAAGATAGTAGACTTGTACGAAATCGCTAAAGAGTTTGGACTTGTTGGATACAGCGATTTAAGAAAACAGGATTTAATTTTCAAAATATTAGAAGCGCAAACTAAGAAAGATGGTTTAACATTTTCCAAAGGTGTTTTGGAAGTGTTGTCCGACGGATACGGTTTTTTGAGGTCAGCTGATTATAATTATCTCCCTTCACCGGATGACATTTATGTTTCACCCTCCCAGATAAAAAGGTTTTCCCTAAGAACAGGCGACCATGTCAGCGGACAAGTAAGGCCGCCAAAGGAAGGTGAACGATTCTTCGCTTTATTAAGAGTAGAAGCTGTTAATGGAAAAGATCCGGAAGAAATTAGAGGCAGAACTCTGTTTGACAACCTTACACCTTTGCATCCGACAAAAAAATTAAAATTAGAAACTGCTCCCGGTGAATATTCAATGAGAATAATGGATATGCTTTCTCCAATCGGTAAAGGACAAAGGGGGCTAATCGTATCGCCTCCGAAGAGTGGTAAAACAATTCTGCTTCAGAAAATTGCAAATTCGATTTCAAGGAATCACCCTGAAGTTAAGTTGATAATGCTTTTAATTGATGAAAGACCTGAAGAAGTTACAGATATGCAGAGATCGGTTCAGGCGGAAGTGATAAGTTCAACTTTTGATGAACCGGCTGATAGGCACGTTCAGGTTGCCAACATGGTTATCGAAAAAGCTAAAAGAATGGTAGAAGCAGGTGATGATGTTGTAATTCTGCTTGATAGTATTACACGTCTGGCGAGAGCACATAATACTGTAATTCCTCATAGTGGTAGAATTCTTTCCGGTGGTGTTGACTCAAACGCATTGCACAAGCCAAAAAGATTTTTTGGAGCTGCAAGAAAT
>CAJHYN010000090.1_pt1 | contig 25931 bp, 21 predicted proteins | sample 9198641 | NCBI WGS metagenome assembly CAJHYN01 (sample SAMEA7708370, study PRJEB35096) | sediment metagenome | biome: marine neritic benthic zone biome [ENVO:01000025]; feature: sediment [ENVO:00002007]; material: shallow marine sediment [ENVO:03000034] sea grass bed [ENVO_01000059] ... | reverse complement strand
TGTAAGAATGTCACTTTCAGCAATATTATCTGAAAGTGCTAATTGAAAAAAATTATTCCCGCTTGAGGTAATAGTAGTCCAACTGCTGTTGTTATTGCTGTATTGTAGCCATATTAAATTTGAGCTAGACGCTCCAGGTGTCATCATCCCGTGTACCTCAATTCGTAAGCGTACATTGGAATAATCAGATAAAATGATAGTTGTTGTTTGTGCTGCTTTCCATGTTGCTGTGGATTCACTCCCATCATCATTTCGCCACCTGTAATCCATTTGAGTGGCTACAGGGAAGGTAAACTGCAGAGCGAATAAATTAACTTGAGTAAACAAAGACAATACGAATAGTAGAATGAATTTTTTCAATTCAATTCCTAATAAATGATATTGATCTATTAAAAAAAATTCTACAATTCAGTAAATTTTAAGAGATGCTATAAAAAGATATTCTGCTCCTATAAAATATGCAAAAAAGAAATCACAAACAACTTTTCTATGCTTCGTTGAGAAAATAATCCGATAGTTTTTAAGTTAGATTCATTTCATCAAAATCATTAATTTTACTTTAGTTGGGCTTTCATATTTCATTTGATATAATTTAATTCCGTTTGCCATATAGACTAACTTCATAATTTTGGGATTTTTTGTTTTCATTTTGCAAACAAAAATAATCCCCCCGATAGCTTGGCAAAAATTAAAAAGCCCGAATTGCACATACATTGAATAACTTGTCCTTACTCATAACAGCCACACCTCACCATTGATAAAGGACATGCATTGCACTCATCTTCTCCCAACTCCGTGTAATTTTTCACGGAGAAACTCAGAGAATTCAAGGAGGTTCACTGAGTCTAATCTGTATATTGTGAAATAACTTTTTTGATTGCTTCCCGGCATACTTTGCAGAAAGGCACATCGCTCTTTGCAAACATTTTACAGTCAAGCATTGGCCTGTAAACACCTTCGGAAACATAACCGGCACCTTCGAATGCGCCCACTTTATCGTAATTTTTTTCTTTTCTCAAATATTCATCAACTCTTTTTGTACGTGCCCTGTCTCGTTTGTCGTAGTCAAGTTCTGCAGCTTTAATTTTTTCTTCGGAAGCATTTTCTCTTTTTAGTTTTGCGATATTATCATTCAACTCTCTGCGAAGTGCCTGCCATTTAAGATCAGTTTCGTCGTATTCTTTTTTACCCCACTGGGTTGGAATTGCAATACCGTCTGTCATCAAGTGTTTCCACTTTATATTTTCTTTATCGAGCAAACGGGTAATGTTTGGCTCAACCGGTTCAACTCCGGCAGGATAAAAATCGTTATATGCAGTTGACGAAGTGTAGTATTCGTCAGCTAATCCGGCAAAAGAATGCCCGAACTCGTGAACAAACAAGTATTCGTCGAATTGATTATCTGCCGTAAATGTACAATAGAAATTGTAAATACCGCCGCCGCCGTAGCGTTTGTGATTCACCATAATGTACAAAGCATCGTAAGGAACATGTGCAGCTATGTCTCGTAAGGCTTTGTTGTTTTCGGTCAAAAGATACCTTTCCGATCCCATTGAATTAAATGTTGCACTTAGCGCGGTGTTTCTATAAATATTTGCTCGCGGTTCGTCAACGCCGCTTTCTTCAGAAGGTTTAAGCACACCGTAAATATTGAATTTATCTTTCATCGATTTGAAAGGCTCAGGGTTAAAAAAGTACTTTGTGAATTTTTCAAGATCAGCTTTGAATTTTGTTTCCTCTTCTGCTGTGTAGCCTTCGCCGATGATAGCCACATCAACTTTAGTGTGTGGGTCACCGCTGTAGTGCGATTTGAAAACTTTTACTTCGTTGTCTAAAAATTTCTGTCTGCTAATCATAATATCGGCCGGATCAATTTCGGTTGACCAAATTTCACTTAGCTTGTTGAATTTATCCCTTTTGTTTAAAGTGAATTTAATTTTCTTTTTCGGATAAGGCATGATAGCTGATTCATGGAAAGTTTTAATAACGCCGTTAATCGCCGGACCGCTTAACTGGTATTCCTTAAAATAGCTGTCGAAGCCTTTTGAATAAATGAGCGTGCCCGTTTCAGCGTCATAAATCTTATAATAATATGCGCCGTTGTTAAATTCGTCGATAAGCTTGTTTAAACTGCCTGCCCAGATTCCGTATTTGTAAATGTGATCGATTGAAACAATTTCGGTCTTTGCATCGCCTGTGTGGTGATAATCGATGCGCATTGTGTGGTCTTCAAAATAATTTTCAAATTTAATTTCTTGTGCCATAACGAAACTTGATATTGTGAAAAATGTTAAAATAAATAATATTTTTGGGTAGTTCATGTCGGACTCAATTTTTATTTTGTTTTGGAATTTGAATTTCTAAAATAAGTAAATCAGTAGTAATCTTTAACATATTTGTAATAAATTATTGTTCTAAAAATTAGCAAATTGTTAGAAGACTATTTTTCAGCATTTGTCATCACGAGTGAAACGAAGTGATCTCAATTTATTGATTGCTTCGTCGTAAACTCCTCGCAATGACATTCAAAGAATTTTTTATTGGTTGTTATTCCTGTGTGTTTTTAGCGGGAATCTACATATTAAAAAAATGGATTCCGGCCGAAAGATTGCCGGAATGACACAAGAAATGTCATGTTGAGCGAAGTCGAAACATGAAGAATTGTCTAAACGTCACACTTCGACTCCGCTCAGTGTGACAGAGAAAATCACTGGACTAAAATTATGAATAAAACCTTCTTATCAATTGTTCTTTCGATCTTTTTAATAAATTCATCATTTGCTCAAAACTTACAGTTATTCGGTGAAGCAAAACCCGGAACAGTAATGTTTGGAATTGTTGAAAATGCTAAGCAAGTGATGCTCAATGAAAAAATTCTGCAGCTTGACGAAAAAGGAATTTTCACTTTGGGGTTTGATAGGGATGCAAAAGGCAAACACTTTCTAAAAGTGAAATATGAAAGCGGCGATGTTGAAGTTAAAACTCTGCAGCTTAAAAAAAGAAAATATAGAGTTCAGCGGATTAACAATATGGATCAGAGTAAAGTTACTCCGCCGCAAAGTCAAATGAATAGAATTGTCCGCGAAAGAAATGAATACAATGCTGCAAAAAAGGAAATCGGTAAAATTGATTCGGCAATGTTTGACGATGGATTTATACGTCCCGTAAAAGGCGGCAGGCAGACCGGAATTTTCGGAAGCCAGAGAATTTTGAACGGCACGCCTAAAAGTCCGCACAATGGTTTAGATATTGCCAACACTAGTGGCACACCGGTTTATGCTATGGCAGACGGTTTTGTGATCTTTACTGCAGACACGTTTTATTATGCTGGTAATTTTATTTTAATTGACCACGGACAGGGCTTAACAAGCAGATATCTTCATTTAAGCAAGAAAGATGTTAAAGAAGGCGAGTTTGTGAAGAAGGGGCAAAAGATTGGCGAGATTGGTACAACAGGCAGATCAACCGGGCCGCATTTGCATTGGAGCGTTATGTGGTATACTAAAAGAATAGATCCTCAATCAATTTTGGATGTAGATTTTTCTTATAAGGAACAATACAGTGATAATTTATGAGTAATAACAAAATCTACCTCGCTTTTGAATTTACTGTGTTGTTTATCTTTTTGCCAATAATTCCTTTTCTCGAATTATTTCCTTTGCCTAAAATTCCCGCCTTAATTGCTATGACGCTTTTCTGTCTTTTCGTTTTACTGGCTGATAAATCTTTCAACAAAAAGGACTTGTGGAATGCAGATGTATTCAAAAAACACGCTAAGAAAATCCTAATAAGATTTATACCTGCAGCAGCCGGATTGATTATTTTGACATTAATCATTCAGCCGCAATTTCTTTTTATTTTTCCAAGAGAAAGATTTTACATCTGGGTACTCGTAATGGTTCTTTACCCGATTCTTTCTGCTTATCCTCAAGAGCTTGTTTATAGAACATTCATGTTTCATAGATACAGAAATTTATTCACAAATGAGAAAGTGAAAATTGCTGTAAGCACTTTGGCTTTTTCTTTTCTGCATATTATTTTTGATAATTACATTGCAGTTATTCTTTCACTGATCGGCGGTTACTTGTTCACAATTACATACAGAAAAAGTAATTCGCTTTTTACTGTTGCTTTTGAACATGCTATTTACGGATGCTTTGTATTTACTGTAGGTATGGGAAATTATTTTTATGAGGGCAGGCCTAGTTAAGAAATGAAATACAAACTTTTCATATTAACAGTTCTTTTTTTTGTTGCTTTAAATTCTCAGACAAAATATGAATGGGTTGAGAAGTTTGATAAAGATTCGCCTCAAAGGCCAAAAATCGGATTGGCATTATCGGGAGGTGCTGCTCTTGGTTTTGCTCATATTGGCGTATTGAAGATTCTTGATTCACTTGGAATACCCATTGACTACATTGCCGGAACAAGTATTGGAGCAATTACAGGCGGGTTCTATGCAATAGGTTTTTCCGGTGCTGAACTTGACTCGATTGTGAATAACATAAACTGGGAACAAGTTTTCAGCGACGAGCCTTCACGCAATCTAATGCCCTATATTGAAAAGAAATTTTCAGGCAGGCACCAAATTACTCTTGATCTCAAAGGATTTACACCAACTGTTCCTCAAGGTGTTATAGCAGGTCAAAACGTTATGATGGAACTTCTGCACTATGCTCATCCTTACGAACATTATAATGATTTTAATAATCTGCCGGTTCCGTTTAGATGTGTTGCTGCAGATTTAATTTCCGGCGAAGAAGTAGTACTCGAGAAAGGTTCTCTAGTAAAAGCTATACGAGCGTCAATGTCTATTCCCACGATTTTTAACCCGGTTGAGTATGGTGATTCTCTTTTGGTTGACGGTGGTGTAATAAACAACTATCCCGTTGATGTTGCGAAAGAAATGGGTGCAGATATTGTAATCGGACTCAGATTAAAATTTCCCGAATACGAAAAAGAAGAATATGATAATCTTTTTAATATTTTAGACAGGGTAACGGATATTCCGCGTAAGCAGAGACTTGAAGGAAATGTAAACCTAACCGACATTTACATTGAGGAGGATATCCAGGGGTTCTCCTTTGGGGATTTTGATAATGACAAAATTAAACTGATAATTGATAGGGGAGTTGAGGCGGCATATAAAAATATAGATCAATTGATAGAATTAAAAAATCGATTAATGAATTATAGTGGTATTACATCTATCAAAATAAAGGAAAAAGTAGATGGTCTTATTCACCGTGTTAATATTGTTGGCAATGAGAATCTTGAGTTTTCTTTTATCTTCAATTTATTGAGAATTAATCCCGGTGAAAAATTTAATGTAATAGAACTTGAAGAAAGAATAAAAGAATTGTTCGGGCTAGGTTTTTTTGAACTGATTACTTATGGTATAAATAGACTTGAAAACGATAGAGTTGAATTAACCATAAATGTAAAAGAGAAGCCTTTCCGGAATATGTTTATCGGACTCAGGTACGACCCTTTTCACAAGCTTGTTGGTTTAATAGGTGTAAACATAAACAACTTTTTTTATGAAGGACTGAGAGTAGAGAGCGAACTTCAGTTTTCCGGGTTAACAAGATTTCATACAAAGTTTTTGTATCCCTCGCGTTATCTCGATTTGCCGGTTTACCCGTTGGTAGAAATTAATCATAAAAGCTTGCCTGTGAATATACATTCTCAGGGACAAAAGATAGCTCAATATAGAGATAGGTCGTGGGGAGTAGGCGGCGGATTTGGTTTACCGTTAAGCAGATTCTTGAATTTGGAAATTCTTTACAATAGAGAATTCATGAACATTACAGCCGATATTGCCCCGCCGGGTTCAGATATTGAATTTCCTGATTGGAAAGATAACCTGGCTCAATTACTTGGCAGATTAAGACTTGATTTACTAGACGACAGACTAATACCAAAATACGGAATTGAAGTAAATGCAAATATTGAGCTTGGAAGTAGAACTCTTGGCTCAGAAGTAGGCTACAGCAAGTTTGATGCTTCGTTTGACTGGTATCACACGTTTTCCAAAATTCACACATTAAGATTGTCATCCTTTTTTATGACTTCGTGGCGCAGCCTTCCGGTTTATAAATGGTTTTATTTTGGAGGTCCTGAAACTTTTGTCGGGCAGGATTATACTCAAATTGCGGCAAGCAAATTTACAAATGCAAAGATTGAATATAGATACGCATACAGGAAAGATATTTTCTTTAAAGCCGTTTTCAATGTTGGATTTAATTACATAATAAATGACAATCCTGCTGACCTATTAGATAAGCCTCTTTACGGATACGGCTTTGCAATTGAGTTTGATTCAATTCTTGGCCCAATACAAATAATGTATTCCGAAGGCGATGAAGATATAAACAATCCCGGTAAGGAACGAAGTTTGCTTCATTTTACAGCCGGTTTTAAATTTTAGATTTTCAAATCGCATTTCGAATAAAAATTTCATTTTCTTATATTTATCATTACTAATCCCCCAATTTAAAGGTGTGCTATGAAATATGTTTCAATAGTTCTATTGTTTTGCTTTCTATTAATTCCATCAAATTTAATCTCGCAAGAAAACGAAGAAAATCCCATAACAAAAAAGATAATTGAAGCTGCAGAAAGTATAATTGGACTTGAATTTACTGATGCAGAACGTGATTCCATGCTTAGCGATCTAGCTGAAAATTTAGAATCGTACAAATACATTCATGAATATAGCTTAGAAAACAGCGTGATGCCTGCCGTTCAGTTTAATCCAATTCCGGTTGGATTTGAATTTCCCAAAGAGCAAAAAGAAGTTGTATTGAGCGATTATTCGAATACTAAGATTCCCGATGATGAAGATGACTTAGCCTTTTATTCAATTGGACAATTAGCACATTTAATAAAAACAAAAGAAATATCTTCTGTTGAGTTAACGCGTTTTTTCATTGATAGATTAAAGGAATATGGACCAAAATTAGAATGTGTAATTACTTTAACCGAAGATTTAGCTTTAGCACAAGCAAGAAAATGCGACCAGGAAATTAATGCCGGAAACTATAAAGGTATTTTGCACGGGATTCCATTCGGAATAAAAGACTTACTTTCTACTGAAAAGTTTAAAACCACATGGGGTGCCGAACCATATAAAGATCAAGTTATTGACGAAAATGCAACAGTAGTAAAGAAATTAGTTGATGCAGGCGGAGTGTTGGTAGCAAAACTTACATTAGGTGCTCTTGCTTGGGGAGATGTTTGGTACGGCGGTAAAACGAGAAATCCGTGGGATATTACAAAAGGTTCAAGCGGTTCGTCTGCAGGATCAGCTTCAGCAACATCTGCAGGATTAGTGCCTTTTGCAATCGGTACTGAAACATGGGGATCAATTGTTTCTCCTTCAACTATTTGCGGAACAACAGGTTTGCGTCCAACTTACGGAAGAGTAAGCCGTAATGGAGCAATGGCTTTAAGCTGGACAATGGATAAAATTGGACCAATAACTCGTAGCGCAGAAGATTTAGCAATTGTTTTTAATGCAATTTACGGTCAGGATAATATCGATCCAACTTTATACGATGTTCCATTTAATTACTCGCCTGAAATTGATTTCAGCAAATTGAAAATTGGTTATTTAAAGAGTGATTTTGACGCTGATTATGCCTTCAAACATAATGATTCATTAGCATTGGTAAATTTACGGGAGCTTGGAGCTGACCTTATTCCTATTGAGTTTCCAGATATCGATGTATATAAATTGGCATTTGTACTTTCTGCAGAAGCGTCAGCAGCATTTGACGAATTGACAAGGTCAAATAAAGACGATTTAATGGTGCGCCAAATCAAAAATTCCTGGCCGAACGTTTTTAGAATGGCACGTTTCATTCCGGCTGTTGAATACATAAATGCAAATAGAATAAGAACTATTCTTATACAAAAGATGAACGAATTAATGAATGAATTTGATTTGTATGTAGCACCTTCATGGCAGGGGAGCAATCTGCTTCTTACAAATTTGACAGGACACCCTTGCGTAGTTGTACCGACCGGATTTAATGAAGATGGTTCGTTATCGAGTATTACTTTTATGGGACAATTATTTGACGAAGGCAGGTTAATTGCGTTTGCGAAGAAATATCAGGATGCAAGCGAGCATCACTTGAAACATCCTGATTTGTCAAAATTAGACTAATAGAACTTTAGGAGGAAGGTTGTTCTGCGGAATTATCTTCCTCTTCAATTATTACAGCTTCCTGAGTGTCGTATTCTTCTCTTCTGATAACTTCTACTTTGAAGCTTACAAGCATTGCAGCCAGTGCTCCTACAGCAGTAAGAATTGGTGCACAGACAGCTCCAATTACTCCGATAGCAACAGGTATTTCCATAAAAACTCTATCTTTCTCATCTTTTATGATAATTCTGCGGATATTGCCTTCTTTTATTAATTCTTCAATTTTATCTAACAAATCTTTTCCCTTGGCTTTGAATTCATTCATCATGGCTTAATCCTCCCAAATATTTGTTTAAACGATTAGATGTAAAAAAATGGCTTTTGTTCCAAATCAATTATTTGCAATTTATTAATAGTTCATTCGTCTAAATTTTTGGAATTTATCTTCCAAGATTTTGGTTTTATAGTCTAATAAAAAATTAGGAAAATTCATGATCTCATTATTTCGAAAACTCAAATCATTTTATCTATTAACAATTCTTTCTTTTTTTGTTTTTTCATGTAGCGACTCCGATGATTCTCCTGTTGAGCCGGGACCATCTGACCGCGGAGATATTATTAAAAAGTCACAAATCGCAAACTATTCAGCCGGCTTTTTAGATAATTTTCTTAGATTAACCTTAAACCAGGTTGGGATCCCAGATACGTTTAATATAAATTTAATTTATGATATAGAAGTACATAAAATCACATATTTGACTGTTGGCCCGGATGGAAATTTTGAGACAGCTTCAGGTGCACTTTTTATTCCGGTAGGATTAAATAATGCCCCGCTATTAAGTTCTCAACACGGTACACAATCAAACCGTGGCAATGTTGGCTCAATAAATCCGTTTAGTTCGCCTGAGGGATTACTGGCTGCTTCGCTTGGATATTATACTGTTGTGCCGGATTATTTAGGGCTGGGTGATTCTGAAATTCTGCATCCTTATTTAAATGAGATTGCTTCGGCAAGTGTTGTTGTTGATATAATTAGAGCAGGCAGGCAATTTGCAAATGAGAATGGAATAAATTTAAATGGGCAAGTATTCTTAGCCGGATATTCCGAAGGCGGATATGTAACTTTAGCGGCTCAAAAAGATATTGAGTTAAATCATTCTCCCGAAATTATAATTACTGCTTCAGCTCCAATGGCAGGTCCCTATGATATAAATTTGACAGCAAGAGGAATAATTGAACAGCAAATTTATGAAGAACCTTCTTTTCTTGCGTTTTTAGTAGTAGCTTATAATGAATATTATGGATGGAATAGAATTAATGAAATATTTAATTCCCCTTACAATCAAAACGTAGTTGCTTTGTTTGACGGTTCGTTGGCTACAATGGAAATTAATCCCCAGCTTAATAATGACGTTAGGGTACTCTTCACCAGCAGTTTCTTAGATGATTTCTTAAATGGGTCCGATACACAAACAATAAATGCATTTACGGAAAACAGTCTTCTCGATTGGTCTTCGCGGGTTCCCACTCGTTTTTACCACGGTGATGCCGATGAATTTGTTCCGTTTGCAAATGCGGAGGCTGCGAGGGATATATTTGTTGCAAACGGCAACTCCGATGTTGAGTTAATACCAATTCCGGGTGGCACACACCGTACATCAATTTTTCCTAGTATAATAGGGGCTGTTGCATGGTTTGAAGAATTCAGAGCCAGTACTCTCGTTCAAAAATAGAATGTCCTTTAAATCACTGCAGGCTAAGAATGAATTTCTTAAATTGCTCACAAAGTGGATAACTGTGTATTGATATGAGTCGAAAATACCAACTCCTTCTTACCGAATGGATTTTAATGGTAGTTACATGGGCTTTAATCGTTAATTTTTATGCATGGCTCATAATATCGAACATGGATGTTTATTTTAACATTCAGGAAATCAGGTTATCTTCGCACAATAGTATACTAATAGAATATCTTTATTCAGGCATTCAGTATTTAGAAGGAGTTCTTTTCGGTGTTATCTTCGGGACTCTTTTTACGATGATTAACTTCTTGACAGATCGCTCAGGTTTTAGGAAGTATTCTTATGGTAAAATTGTCCTTATAAAAAGTTTTCTTTACATTTTATCGATCATAATTACAAGTGTGCTCATTTATCAAATTTTCAAACTATTCAACATTTTACCCGAAGGATTATCTCTCGATTTATTCTGGGATAATGCAACAGCAGGTTATTTTACGGCTACAATTGCTTACATGACTTTTTTTATTATACTAACAAATTTCTTTTTGCAAATAAATAAGAAATTTGGCCCGGGTGTCATACTAGACTTATTCACCGGCAAATATCATCGCCCAAAAGATGAAGAAAGAATTTTTATGTTTCTTGATATGAAAGGCTCAACAGCAATTGCTGAAAAATTAGGTCATGAAAAGTATAGTCAATTTATTAGAAACTGTTATCATGATTTGACAAACATTGTACTCAATTATAATGCTGAGATTTATCAATATGTTGGAGATGAAGTTGTCTTATGTTGGCCGATAAAAAAAGGTCTGAAAAAGCTTAACTGTTTGAAAGCTTTCTTTTCTTATGAAAATGTATTAAAAAAGAGAGAAAAATTTTATTTGAAGAAATTTGGTGTGGCGCCTAAGTTCAAAGCAGGAATGGATATGGGTCAGGTTACTGTTACGGAAATTGGCGATATTAAAAGGGATATTGCTTATCATGGTGATGTACTTAACACTGCGTCAAGAATTCAAGAAAATTGTAACAAATTCAATCAAAAATTATTAATTTCCGAAAATATTGAACAGCAATTAGATTCGTTAAACGGTTTTACGAAAAATTTTATCGGCGAAATAACACTGAGAGGTAAAGAGCATATTGTAAAAGTCTACGGTATTAACTTAAATTAATTAGAAGGGCTGCAATGTTAAATTTGAATAAATTGAAGATCGAACGCGTAATGGCTGAATTGAAAAACATGTATTCCAAAAATTACGGGATGATGGAACCTGAATTCGGAAACATTCTCGCGTGGTCAGGAAATCTTGCTCTAGAAATAATCTCAAACTCGGATGCACTTTATCACAATGTTGACCACACAATAATGGTTACAATGGTTGGCCAGGAAATTATCAGAGGAAAACATTTGAAAGAAGGCGGTGTTATGCCTAATGATTGGTTAAATTTTGTTCTGGCCTTGCTTTGTCATGATATAGGCTATGTAAAAGGTATCTGTAAAAATGACAAACTTGATGCTGTAGATGACGGCAAAGGAAATAAAGTTAAATTTGATCCTGACGGAACAGACGCTCAATTAGCCGAATACCATGTTGACAGAGGCAAAGCTTTTATAATGGAGAGATTTGCAGATAGACCATTAATCGATGCTGAAGTAGTAGCTTCTTACATTGAAATGACACGTTTTCCCTGTCCCAAAGATGATGAACATAAATCAACTTCTTCACTTGCCGGGTTAACTAGGGCTGCAGATTTCATTGGACAGCTTGGCGATCCGAATCACTTAAACAAAACAGCAGCACTATATTACGAATTTGTTGAAACCGGTACTGCCAAAAATTTCGGTTATAAAAACCCCGGAGATGTACGAAAAAATTACGCTGAATTTTTCTGGAATAATGTAGAACCGTTTATTAGGGATGCGGTTAGTTACTTGCAAGTAACCGAAGAAGGCAAACAATGGATTGCTAGTCTTCATTCACACGTTTTTGATATTGAACATTTTAGGAAGTAAACCCTTTAAATTTCCTTTATCACTAAATCTCCAAATCTTCCTGCTTATTGAACAAGTAAACATTCGGGATTCTTCTCATCTCAAAATACTATAGAAAATATCTATATTATTATCGAAATAATAGATTTGATTTATGATGTTCTCTCCATTATTTTGAGATCAAAAATAAATAACATTAAAACGGAGGATGAAATGACAGAATTAAATTTAATCGGTATTGAAAAAGAAAAGGCAGAAAGAATATCAAGCGCGTTAAATAAGTTGTTAGCAGATTATCAAATCTATTACCAGAACTTAAGGGGATTTCACTGGAATATTAAAGGAGAAGATTTCTTTGATCTTCATGCTAAGTTTGAAGAGTTATACTCTGATGCATCTGAAAAAATTGATGCAATCGCAGAAAGAGTTTTAACCCTAGGTTTCACCCCGTATCATGGTTTTGAGGAGTACACAAGTAATGCACAGTTAAGTGCTGCCAAAAATATTACAAGTGCAAAAGAATCTGTAACAACAGTTCTTCAGAATATTCAACATTTGTTAAAACATTTGACTGACTTAAAATTCCTCGCAGATGATAGTAATGATTTTGGAACATCTGCATTCCTAGACGAATTGATTGGTTCATTTGAAAAAACAGCATGGATGTTAAACGCGTATTTATCATAACTACTTTAAATATGTTATCCAGCCCGCCTTAGTTAAAACTACGGCGGGCAGGGACTTTGTTTTTGAGGAGCCAAATGTTTCATCAAAAAAAATAATAGGGGAATAAAATGAACAATGATAATTTTACAGTAGACCAAATAGATCATGTTGAACTGTTTGTGCCGGACAGAGAAGAGGCTGCAGCTTGGTACCAAAGAACTTTAGGATTAACGATAGTAGAAGAATTTCGTCATTGGGCTGTTCCAAAAGGTCCATTGATGATTTCAACCCAAAATGCACAAACCAAGTTAGCTCTGTTTGTTGGAGAACCAATGGTAAACAAGCCAACTGCAGGATTTCACATTACGGCATTTAGAGTAAACGGAGAAAAATTTATACAGTTCCTAAATAGACTTGGAGATTATCCGGTTTACGGTAATGAAGGAGAACAGCTAACCTGGAAAGATGTACGTAACCATGGAAAAGCTTTTTCAATCTATTTTTGTGATCCATGGGGACATAGATTGGAGGTTACTACTTATGATTATGAATATGTGAAAAACAAATTGTCAACGAATTAATTTTATTTGAGAGGATAATAAGTGTTCCGGTCTAAGAAAAGAAATATAGTGATTCCGCAGAGTGAGCATGCAAGGCTTGCCGGAATACTAGCATATTTTTGGGGAAATGAAAACTTTGACAAACCGGTTATTGATTTTGATTCATTTGTTGAAGGGGTAGCTTTTCATGACTGGGCATACGGCATCAACGACGATCTACCTCTCGGGAAATTAAGTGATGATAAGTGGTTGGAAATAGTTGAAAAAGGAGCGGAGCTTGAATTCGAAAATCCCATAGTCGAAATTATTGCTAAACTTCATATCAAAAGATTGATAATTGGCAAAAATTTCGAATCGAATGCTATAATAATAAATTCGATTGATTCGGATGTAAATTCTAAAATCAAATTGACAAATTATTCGTTAGAAGAATTTTTATGGGCAGACCGGATAACAAATTTATGCGATATGATGGCATTTGATTTTTCATACGAATTAAATGGTGAAAGGAATATTAGTGTTTGTCCAAAAAGAAATTTAGATCAAAAGGAGGATATCCGTTTTAATATTCTTGATAACGGAGTAATAAAAGTTAATCCCTGGCCTTTTTCTGTTTCGGAAATTAATGGTTTTATAATCTCATATTCAGCCGATAAATACCCTCTAAAATTAATTCCCGGCATAATGAAATATTCAATAATAAAATCCATTTAAAATACATTTCGGTTAATTCTAACTTGATAACAATATTTACTTATCTCATTAGTTGTATTTTACAATTACTTATTTTTTAATTTTGTTTAGTTAATAAAGTTAGTATCTTCTATAAGAGTTCGTATCCACTAAAACGCCATCATGTAGAAATTATTCTAACCATGAGAGATTTAACTAGAATTAGATCTACTCATGTTTCACTTTCGCACTTGGTTCTTTTATTAACAAAATTATAATATAGAAAGGAGTAAATTTAATGAGTACACTTAAAGTTACTTTTACAAATAACAGCGGTGTAGACAACTCATCAGTCTATTTTGGGTTCGTAGCGGGCGCATCAGGCACCCAAGTTTCAATTGAAAACCTTAAAGACGACAGTACTATGAAAGTAGTTGATGATGTAGCTTCGTATCCTTCACAAGGAAATTGGTACTCGCTGGATGATTTATCTTCCGGCATCGGTATCAGTTCTTTTAGCGGAAGAATTTATGTTTGTTATAACACTCCATGGGAAGTTCAAAGAAGCGGGTATGAACCTGCCCAGGCAGTAAATGACCCTAATCTATTTTTACGTTATGACAAAATGGAATTGACTTTCACGGGTAATCCAAACGACGTTGCTAATCTTACAAGTATTGATTATTGGAGTATCCCAATGAATTTAAACACTCTAAAATCCGGAGAAGTGGTTAAATCTGTAAGCGGACTTCTGCCCGGAGTGACAACCCAGCAGGTTTTCAATTCGCTTAATATATTAACCACACCGCCGGTTTCGGGTTTAAGCGGCCCCGGAGGTGTAGACGGTGAACCTATGCCTGCACTAGTTCCAGGTCAATACCAGCAATATCCTAGCGGTCCAGCACCAGGAAGTACTTTTGCACGTATTATCGGGCCTTCATCCTATCCGCCGGCTTTCCCACCTCCTGGAGCAATACCGGTAACACCTTACGATTTATTTGAAGATTATTTAACTTATTTACTTAACACTTTTGGCCCAGGCACGCAAAGCAATGCTGTTGTACAAAATTTAGGAGCAGGTATAGTTGCGAATATTGCCGGTGAATTTGCAGGTGTCGGACCGAATGTTCCTACGAGTGGGCCGCAAAGCAGACAATCATATAACCTTTCAGCAAAAATTGACAGTAATTTGAATATTACTCTTGAAGGAACTGTAGGCAGTGTTCAGGGAACAACAACTATGCTCTTTAAAAAAGATGACTTATTGAATCCAACAGGAATCTATGGCGGTAATGCTCCTTACTATCTGTATGGTTCATCAAATCCAACTAATCCAGGTAATGATGTTTATGGTTGGGTTACAGGTGATATTTTTTCAGGAATTAATATTGGTGCTGTAGGCAGTACTACTGTTAACGGTAGTACAATGGTTGGGTCATTGGAAAGTAGTCAATGGTTTGTTTTACCTGTTGCTTCACTTTTTGCTAATCTGCAGCCAAACAATACTTATTACAATCAATGGGCAGCTACATTGGCACAATTATCTGAAGCCTATAATTTTGCATACACAGACCGCTTTGCACATCCGCTTGTGAGTTTGAATCCTGCTACCGTAGATACACTTCAAATAGTGCTTGATGACGGAACTGTAAGCATGAGTAGCTAAAGCAAGTATTCTTAATGCTGTCAGGAGATACCCTGGCAGCAGCTTATTACCAAGCTTGGTTCATTATCAATAAGTAGAATTGATGGTGTTTATTTAGCATATTGGAGTTTCGAATGACATTGCTTTTTTGTACAAAGAAATATTTCCTAAGCTAAAAACACGGTTTTATTAAATTGGAAACCTCCTTAGATATTAATAATTAATCAATTACTATGTATAAGTTATCTGTCTTTTTTATCACTATATCTCTTGTGCTTTTTGTAAGCTGTACTCAACGAGATAGTAATATTATCGAAAGTGAAATTAATGTTGATGAAACGGTTATTACAAAATTGTCGGGTAATTTATCAGGAACTCTCTACGAAAGAAATTCACCTTATCATGTTGTTGATAATATTTTTGTTGATTCATTGAGCTCGCTTATTATTGAGCCAGGTGTTAAGCTTTTATTTTACGACTCAACAGGGTTTGAGGTTTATGGTGCTCTAACATGCATTGGTGATGTAAAAAGTCCAATTCATTTTACATCCTTCCAAAATAATTGGTATGGAATAAAAATAATTAATTCAACCTCGCTTGTGGATTTTCGTTTTACTGTTATTGAAAATGTCAGATATGAGATGAGGGATTCAATAGGTATTGGAGCACTAAGTTTAATTGAATCTTTAGCGGCAATTCGGAATACAATATTTAAAAATAATTTTGTGCAAAACGGAGGGGGACTGTCAATAATAAATTCTAATGTTGTGTTAGAAAACAGTATTTTTACCGGTAATACTGCCGAGATATTCGGTGGTGCAATCTTTTCGGCTGAGTCAAAGTTAGTATTAATAAATAATACACTATTCAATAACATTTCCAGCAATTTTGGCGGCGCAATTGTTCTTACAAATTTTGTAGAAGCTGAATTTCAGAATAATGTTTTTTATAAAAACTCAGGGAGAACAGGAAAACAGGAAATATCTATAATTTCAGGCGATTCAACAAACTTAGCTGAGCACTATAATTTTCGCGGAAGTGAAAACTTGAATCCCAAGTTTATCTCGCAAGAAAATCTTCGCTTAAGGGGCGATTCACCTTGTTTAGATGCCGGGAATCCAAGCCCGGAATTTAACGATGTTAACAATACAAGAAATGATCAAGGTGCTTATGGTGGACCACTAGGTGATTGGTAATACCAATTTTTCTTTTACTATTGTCCACTGATAAACAGGCTGTTCACCTGGTATCAATCCACAAAACAAACTTACCCTTCAATTTAGATGTAGATGAAAAACCACCGGAATAATTAATGTATTTCAAAAAAACATAATTTCCTGTATATAAAAATATTAATAGTTGCATATCTTTTGAATCATCCTCATTATTTGTGTTTTGATAAGGTTCGATGCAGATAATAACAAAAAAAATGAATCGAAATGAGCAAAGAGACTCAACAAAAGAAAGCACAGAAGTTTTTAGAATTACACTCAAACAGTGAGCTGCTAATTCTTCCTAACATTTGGAACCCGATTGGTGCAAGGATTTTAGAAGCGAAAGGTTATCCTGCCGCTGCTACAGCAAGTGCGGCAATATCTGCTTCTCTTGGTTATGAAGACGGGGAGAAAATAAAACTATCAACCCTCATTGATATAATCACCCGTATAGCAAACTCAGTTGATATTCCAATTTCAGCAGATATTGAATCAGGCTATGCTGATTCTGTTTTTGAATTAAAAGAAAATATAAAAAAAGTAATTGAATCCGGTGTCGTAGGTATAAACATTGAAGACAGTGCAAACAATGATCATTCTTTGCGAACAATAGACGAACAATGCGAAAGAATACAAGCAGTAAGAGCTGCAGCAGATAATCAAAATATTCATTTGGTTATAAATGCAAGGATAGATTGTTTTTTGACAAATGATTTCCACTCGAACGAAGAAAGAATAGATGAGTCGGTAAAGAGGGCTGAAGCTTATATTAAAGCCGGAGCTGATTGTATTTATCCTATTGGCCCTGGCGATGAAGAAACGGTAAAAAAATTGAGAAGCCGAATTTCAGCCCCTCTGAATATTTTTGCATCTTCAGGTGCTCTTTCACTTAGAAAAATGAAGGCACTAGGAATAAACAGGGTTAGTTTTGGCCCGAATTTATTCCGCTCATGTTTAAGTAAATTTTCCAACATTGCTGAAGAGTTGATTAACTTTGGCAGTTACGACTGCTTCAGCAAAGAAATGATGTCAAAAAAGGAAGTTAATCCTTATTTAAAGAGTGAATTTGAATAACTATTTTTTATTTGACTTTACAAATTCTAGAGTTACAATCCACCAACTTTGTGTGAATTTCTTGATCCCAATAATAAAAGAAAAGATATGCATCGAAATGTATCAAATTTTCCTCCGGAGAAATGGCAAACTAAAATAATCGCAATACCCTATGATTATAAAAAGCTGCAGAACAGGTAATAAAGAATGGCAGAACAGATTGGAACGTTGTAATTAGATCGGATTTATTTAGACGCAATATCTAGCTTGCATTTAATCTTACTTTATATCTCATCATTTGCCATCCAATCAAAAGATAAAGCATTTTATTTTCTTTGATTATTAAATTTTATAATATTATTTTCAATACTTGTTGTCTTGATAACCATTATACTGTTCGAAAAATGAATTCACAATCTTGTTCAGATTATAACTAACATAATAATTATTTAAATAATTAATAATCGTTGAGGTATTAATATGAAATACCAGGTTATTACAAATTTTATTGGAGAAGAATTAGTTAATGGTAGCGATGGAAGTTTAGATGTTCATTCACCGATTGACGGTTCAATTCTTTCCACCGTTTCACTTTCAAATTCAGAAGATGTAAACAATGCTGTACAATCTGCAAAAGAAGCTTTCTCTTCATGGGCAGATACCCCAATGAAAGAAAGAGTTCAGGTTTTTTTCCGTTATAGAAATTTACTTGAAAAGAACCGGGATGAGTTAGTACAAATTGTACACGAGGAAAACGGTAAAACCATTGACGAATCAGCTGCAGAGGTTGCAAAGAGTATTGAGTTAACTGAGTTTGCTTGCTCAATGCCGCAATTAATTTCCGGCGACTTACAAGAGGTTAGCAAAGGTGTTGAATGCAGAGAAGAAAGATTTCCGGTTGGTGTTGTTGCTTCGATAACTCCGTTTAATTTCCCAAACATGGTTCCTAATTGGACTTTGCCTAATGCCCTAGTCCTAGGTAACGCAATGATATTAAAACCATCCGAACTGGTTCCCATAAGTGCAAATAGATTAGCTGAATTATTAAAAGAAGCGGGACTTCCAAAAGGTGTGTTTAATGTTGTTCATGGTGCACAAGAAGCTGTTGAAGCGATTTGTGATCACCCGGGAATTGACGCTGTCTCTTTTGTGGGTTCAACCCGAGTTGCCAAAATTGTTTATAAAAGAGCTACGTCAACATTAAAAAGAGCCCTGGCATTAGGAGGTGCAAAAAATCATTTAATTGTGTTGCCTGATGCAAATGTTGAAATGACTGCAACTAATGTTGCTGCGTCTATGACTGGTTGTGCGGGTCAACGATGCATGGCTGCATCTGCAATGGTAGGAGTTGGAGGAGTTGATCATATTATAGAACAGCTTTGCAACGAAGCAAGAAAAATTATTCCTGGAAAAAATTTAGGTGCAATAATTTCAGGAAAAGCAAAAGAAAGAATTGAAAATTATATAACCGAAGCTGAAAACGAAGGTGCCCAGGTTTTAGTTGATGGACGTAATTATGTAGTAGAAGGGAAAGAAAACGGGTATTATATAGGCCCGACAATTCTTGACCATGTTAATCCAAATATGCGAATTGCAAAAGAAGAAGTATTTGGGCCTGTACTTTCAATTATGAGAACAGAAAGTGTTGATGATGCAATTACAATTGAAAACTCTTCGGAATACGGCAATGCAGCAGCAGTCTTTACACAAAGCGGAGGAATGGCTAAATATGTAACAGAACATGCCAGTGCCGGGATGGTTGGAGTAAATATAGGTGTTCCTGTTCCAAGAGAACCTTTTTCATTCGGCGGATGGAATGAATCAAGATTTGGTGTAGGTGATATTACCGGTAGAAGCTCAATTGAATTTTGGACAAAGATGAAAAAGGTAACTACTAAATGGAATCCTGAATCAAGAACAAATTGGATGAGCTGAGTTTTTATAAATAAACAATTATTACTCAATTGAAAATTAATATCGAGGATAGTAATGAGTAAAATTATACGCGGTGGACTAATACAGACAACCCTAGCCGGATCAACAGATGACCCAATCGAGCAAATAAAAAACAACATGATTGAAAAACATCTTGATATGATTAATGATGCTGCCGCTAAAGGCGTAAAGATTCTTTGTCTGCAAGAATTGTTTTATGGTCCTTATTTTTGCGCAGAGCAGAAAACCAAATGGTATCAAATGGTTGAACAAATTCCCGGCGGACCAACAACAAAACTGATGCAAGAAGTAGCTAAAAAACATAACATGGTAATTGTTGTTCCGATTTATGAAGAAGAAATTACCGGGGTTTATTATAACACTGCAGCTGTTATTGATGCTGACGGAGGTTACTTAGGAAAGTATAGAAAACATCATATCCCGCATTGTGATCCTGGTTTTTGGGAGAAGTTCTATTTTCGCCCGGGAAATTTAGGCTATCCTGTTTTTAAAACTGCTTATGCTGATGTAGGTGTTTACATATGTTATGACAGGCATTTTCCGGAGGGAGCACGAGCATTAGGTTTGAACGGTGCCGAAATTATTTTTAATCCTTCTGCAACAGTCGCCGGGTTATCTGAGTATTTATGGGAACTAGAACAACCAGCGCATGCAGTTGCAAACGGATATTTTGTTGGGGCAATAAATAGAGTCGGTAAAGAAGCACCGTGGAACATTGGTGAATTTTACGGAAGCAGTTATTTCTGCTCACCGCGTGGGAAAATCTTATCACAGGCAAGCAGGGATAAAGATGAGCTTGTTGTAGCTGATATGGATTTTGACGAGATAAAGGAAGTTAGAAACGTCTGGCAGTTTTATAGGGACCGCAGGCCTGAAACATATGAATCATTAGTAAAAATTTAATTTCTAAAGGGGAATCTATTATGGATAACACTGAAATAAAAATCGACGAAGCTAAAAAGTTAAGCTCTGACGAAATTAGGGAAAATCATAATGAATATTTATTCCCAAGCGTGGTGAACTATTATGAAGAGCCTCTTGCAATTGAAAGCGGTAACGGTGTATATGTATCGGATCCCGAAGGTAATAGGTATTTAGATTTTTTTGGAGGAATACTAACAGTAAGTGTTGGGCATTGCAATCCGAAAGTTACTGCGAAAATCAAAGAACAAGTTGATAAGCTTCAGCATACTTCAACTTTATATCCGACGGAAAATATCGGCCTATTAGCAAAAAAACTATCTGAAATTACCCCTGGAGAATTAAATAAAAGCTTCTTTACAAATAGCGGTACTGAAGCAGACGAAACAGCAGTATTTCTTGCAAAACATTATACCGGAAATCAAGAAATCATTGCGTTGCGCCATGGTTATTCCGGCCGTTCGATGTTATCAATGAGCTTACAAGGTCATGCGCCATGGAGGCATGGCGGAACTCACATACCCGGAATAAAGCATTCGGCAAGTCCATATTGCTATAGATGCCCGTTCTCATTGGAATATCCTAGCTGCGATTTAAAATGCGCGACAGACATAGAAGAATTAATTATGACTACTACTTCCGGTGCAATCGCCGGATTTATCGCAGAACCGATTCAGGGAGTAGGAGGATTTATTACTCCGCCAAAAGAATACTTTCAAGTAGCTGTTCCAATAATAAAAAAATACGGTGGTGTTTTTATAAGTGACGAAGTGCAAACGGGATTCGGTAGAACAGGCAAAAGAATGTTTGGGATTGAACATTGGGAAGTAAATCCCGATATACTTACTGCAGCAAAAGGAATTGCAAACGGAGTACCGCTTGGAGCTACGATTGCAAGAACAGAAATAGCCGATAGTTTTACAGGATTAACAATTTCAACATTTGGTGGCAATCCGGTTTCAATGGCAGCGGCACTTGCCACAATTGAAGTTATGGAAGAGGAAAATCTAGCTAACAACTCTTATGAAGTTGGACAATACTTAAGAGGTGCATTAGAAGATTTGCAAAAGAAATACCCGGTAATTGGTGATGTAAGAGGAATGGGTCTAATGCAGGCCTGCGAATTTGTAAAAGAAAATAAGGTTCCAAACCCGGAGGTAGTTGCAAAACTATTTGAAGAAATGAAAAAAGAAAAAGTATTGATTGGTAAAGGTGGTTTATACGGGAACGTAGTCAGAATATCACCCCCGTTAAATATTAGTAGAACAGAAGTTGATGATTTTATTGAAGCAATGGATAGGTCGCTTTCGCGAATTTAGTGATTTGAAGATTTTCTGATTGTGAGATTTAATAGTTGGAAATTGTAATTTTTTTAAATGATAAAATCAAACAATCATCAAATATTATGAATTCGGAAATATTAAAAGAACGTACAAAACAATTTGCGTTGAGAATTATCAAGCTTGCTGATGCTTTACCTAATACTGTAACCGGAAGTGCAATAAGTAATCAATTAGTCAAATGCGGCACTTCGGTAGGAGCAAATTACCGTGCGGCTTGCCGAGATAGAAGTAAGGCGGAATTCAATTCTAAGTTACATATTGTGCTCGAAGAGGCGGATGAAAGCACATTTTGGCTGGAATTAATTATTGATTCTAAATTAATACCTGCAAAGAAAGTACAACCTTTACTTAATGAAGGAAATGAACTAACAGCAATATTCGCTAAATCATATTTTACAGCAAAGAAGAATAAATGATAAAATCATTCAATCAACAGATCAACAAATACAATGAAAATAGCAAACAAACTTACTGAGGAAGAATACAAAAAGAATTTTGAAGAAATTGTTGAAGCTTTTACAAAAGACAGTGCTATAACCGAAGCAAACAGATGTTTATTTTGTTATGATTCTCCTTGCACTAAAGCATGCCCTACTCATATAGACATTCCAAAATTCATTAAAAAAATTGCTTCTGAAAATATTAAGGGATCTGCGAAAACAATTTATGAATCTAACTGGGTTGCTTTAACATGTGCAAAAGCCTGTCCCGTTGATGACCTTTGCGAAGGTGCATGCGTTATGCATGACAAAGGAGAAAAACCAATTGAGATAGGTAGATTGCAAAGATTCGCAATTGAAAATTATCTTGATAACGGAATGCCTAAACTCTTTGAATCGAAACCGAAAAATAGTAAATCAGTTGGGATAATTGGTTCGGGTCCTGCAGGGTTGGCATGTGCTGCGGAATTATCTTTATTAGGTTATACTGCTCAAATTTACGAATCTAACAAAATTCCCGGCGGATTAAACACATGGGGGATTGCACCGTATAAAATGACACAGGCTGATAGTTTAAGAGAAGTTGAGCTTGTAAAAAGTTTAGGCGCGGAAATACAAACAGAAACAACTGTTGGAGAAGATATTTCTATTGATGAATTATTAAAAAAGCATGATGCATTGTTTATTGGCGTAGGGCTTGGCGAAGGCGGACTTCTAAAGATTCCCGGTGAAAATCTTAAAGGTGTAAACGAAGCAATTAAATTCATTGAAGAGGTAAAACAGGAAAAATGGGATTCGGTTGACGTTGGTAAAAACGTTGTTGTTATAGGTGCCGGTAATACATCAATTGACGCAGCTACGGAAGCAAAAAGACTTGGCGCTGAGAAGGTAATGATAGTTTACAGAAGAGGTGAAGAAGATATGCCTGCTAATGAGTTTGAATATGACCTTGCTAAACAGGATGGGATTCAATTCCATTTTCAAACAAATCCAGTTGAAATAATTGGTAATTCGCATGTTGAAGGAATAAAATGTATAAAAATGGAATTAGGGGAAAAGGATAAAAGAGGAAGAAGAAGACCAATACCAGTCGAGGATTCTGAATTTGTAATTGAAGTTGATATGGTTATTTCAGCTTTAGGGCAAAAAGCAAAATTCAATTTCCTCCGTTCAATCGAAGGCTTGATTATTAATAATGATGAAATAGAGATTAACAAAGAAACATTTCAAACAGGTAATCCAAAGATCTTTGCCGGTGGTGATTGTATTAACGGAGGCAAGGAAGTTGTTAATGCTGCTTACGACGGTAAAAATGCTGCACACGGAATTGATGAATATTTGAATAGCTAATAAAGAAAATCATAAATCAAATAAACTATTTATTGAGGATGCTATGGTTGATTTATCAATTGACTGCGGGGGAATTAAATCGCCGAACCCGTTTTGGCTTGCTTCGGCTCCGCCTTCTAATTCTGCATATCAAAACTGCAAAGCATTTGAAGCCGGATGGGGTGGAACAGTTTGGAAAACTATCGGGGATCCCGTTATGAATGTTTGTAATAGATACGGCGGGATGGATTTGAACGGTGAAAAAATTGTCGGACTTAATAATGTTGAGCTTATAAGTGACAGACCGATTGATACAAATTTTAAGGAGATAGAAGAAACTAAAAGGTTATGGCCGGATAGAGCAGTAATAGTTTCTCTAATGGTTGAATCAAAAAAAGATGTTTGGCAGGATATCGTTAAAAGAACAATTGACACTGGTGCTGACGGAATAGAATTAAACTATGGCTGCCCTCACGGGATGAGTGAAAGAGGAATGGGAGCTGCAGTTGGACAAGTTCCGGAGTATTGTAAAATGATTACTGAATGGGTAACGGAAGTGTCGACAATTCCGGTTTTGGTTAAGCTGACTCCAAATGTGACAGATGTTCGAATGCCCGGACGTGCAGCTAAGGAAGCAAATGCTTCCGGATTATCTTTAATAAATACGATAAACAGTATAATCGGTGTTGATATAGATTCAATGAAAATAAGACCATCGATTGCCGGAAAGAGCAGTCATGGAGGATTTGCAGGTCCTGCAGTAAAACCAATAGCACTTCACATGGTATCTCAAATTGCAAGCGATCCCCAAATAAATTTACCTATCTCGGGTATAGGAGGAATCAGTAACTGGAAAGATGCTCTTGAATTTATTCTGCTTGGTGCAAACAGTGTTCAGTTATGCACTGCCGTTATGCATTACGGATTTAGAATAATTGATGATCTTACCGAAGGATTATCAAATTGGATGGAAGAAAAGGGATTTAATTCCTTAGATCAAGTTAGAGGAAAAGCTGTTGAGCAAATAACCGATTTTGGTGATTTTGATCTTCTTCACAAAACTGTTGCAAGAATTGATCAGGACAAATGCATTCATTGTAACTTGTGTTACATTGCTTGCGAGGACGGAGCACATCAATGCATCGATTTAACACATGTAAACGGACACAATAAAACAGTTGTTCGCGAAGAAGATTGTGTTGGGTGTTCCTTATGTTATTTAGTTTGCCCGGTTGAAGGATGTATTGATATGGTTAGAGTTGATGATAAATCTAATTCCAAATCATGGAATGAATTACTGAAACAATTTGAAGATGAAGGCAAAGAATTAACCTGGGAGAATCTTGCTGAGTTTCAAAAGAAACATGGAATAATTATCCACTAACAAATAACTATGGTTCAATAAATATAAGGTGATGGTATGTCAACATTAATAAAAAACGGACGGATCATTACAGCCGAGCAGGATTATAAAGCAGATATCTTCATTAAAAATGATAAGATCACTCTTATTGGAGAAGAATTAAAAATTGAAGCAGACACTATAATTGATGCAAACGGTAAGCTGGTTATACCTGGCGGAGTAGATGTTCATACACATCTTGATATGCCATTTGGCGGCACAGTTTCGTGTGATGATTTTGAATCGGGAACAAGAGCTGCAGCATTCGGCGGAACAACAACCTTAATTGATTTTGCTATTCAGGGCAAAGGAACACGTATGCGGGATGCACTTGATACATGGTGGGAAAAAGCACAGGGTAGAGCTACTATTGATTATGGCTTTCATATGATTGTAACAGACCTTCCTGACGCACACATGGAAGATTTAAGTGATATGGTTCGTGAGGGAGTTTCCAGTTTTAAATTATTTATGGCTTATCCCGATGTTCTTATGGTGGATGATGCAACGATCTTTAAGACATTAAGACACACCTCAAAAACCGGGGCATTGGTATGTATGCATGCCGAGAACGGGAATGTAATTGATTTAATTGTTCAAGAAGCTTTGGCAGAGGGAAAGACCGCTCCGATTTATCATGCATTAACAAGACCAACAACAGCAGAAGGAGAAGCTGTTAACAGGGCAATAGCATTGTCCGAAATGGCGGGAGCGCCGATTTATATTGTGCACCTATCATCAAATGATGCACTTGAAAAAGTAGCCGAGGCAAGAGATAGAGGATTGCCGGCTTACGCTGAAACATGTCCTCAATATTTATTCTTATCTTTAGATGACATG
>CAJHYN010000522.1_pt1 | contig 26480 bp, 23 predicted proteins | sample 9198641 | NCBI WGS metagenome assembly CAJHYN01 (sample SAMEA7708370, study PRJEB35096) | sediment metagenome | biome: marine neritic benthic zone biome [ENVO:01000025]; feature: sediment [ENVO:00002007]; material: shallow marine sediment [ENVO:03000034] sea grass bed [ENVO_01000059] ... | reverse complement strand
CTGTAGTCATCACCTCACCAATTTTTACAGTTTTTCTATCAAAACTATCGTCCAATGCATTTCTTAATAAGTCTCTCTCTGTCCAGATACCAACAATTTCTTCACCATCTTTTACTAAAATAGCACCGATTTTATTTTCATTCATTATTTTAATAGCGTCATTAACTGTGGCATCTTTGGAAACAGTAATCATCCCAAGGGATTTTTCACTAAGCATTTGTTCTGCTGTTTTCATGATAGTTACCCTCTATTATTTTTTAAATTTTTTCATCAAATAGGAGTTCAGCTCTATTATAAACAATAAAAAATGCCGAATCAAGTTATTGAACAATAAACTTGACCGGCAAAGAAAATAACAATTCAATTAGCCGCCAAAGTCGTCAAATAGAATATTTTCTTTTTCTACGCCAAGATCTTCGAGCATTCTAAATACTGCCTCGTTCATCATAGGTGGTCCACAGATGTAATATTCGTTATCCTCCGGTGACGGATGATCTTGAAGATAGTTATCTAGCAGCACTTGATGAATGAAGCCTGTGTATCCGCTCCAATTATCTTCAGGCATAGGCTCCGAAAGAGCTATGTGCCATTTGAAATTTCCGTTTTCTTTCTGTAAACCGTTAAAATCATCTTCGTAAAACATTTCTCTCAAACTTCTAGCACCGTACCAGAATGTAATCTTTCTATCTGAGTGAATTCTTTTGAGCTGATCAAAAATATGCGAGCGCATAGGAGCCATTCCCGCACCACCGCCAATAAACACCATTTCGTTTTTAGTATCTTTAGCAAAAAACTCTCCGTATGGTCCTGAGATTATAACCTTGTCGCCCGGCTTCAAGCTGAATATGTAAGAAGACATTTGACCGGGAGGAGCATCAGATACATTTGGAGGTGGAGTTGCAATACGCACATTAAGCATGATTAACCCTTTTTCTTCAGGATAATTAGCCATCGAATACGCACGCACTATATCCTCTTTTACAACAGATTTATACTGCCATACATTAAAATGATCCCATGAATCGCGGTACTCTTCTTCAACATCAAAATTTTTAAAATCAACTTTATGAGGGGGGGCTTCAATTTGAATGTAACCGCCTGCACGGAAGTTTACGTCTTCACCTTCAGGCAATTCTAAAACTAATTCTTTTATAAATGTAGCAACATTATGATTAGAACGAACTGTACATTCCCATTTTTTGATATCAAATATTTCAGGTTCGACTTCGATTTTCATATCACTTTTAACCGGAACCTGACATGACAAACGGTAATGTTCTCTAATTTGCCTTCTATTAAGTTTGCCTTTTTCAGTTGTTAGAACATCGCCACCACCTTCATGAATCTGAAGCTTACACTCGCCGCAAGTACCGCCGCCGCCGCATGCCGAGGGAATGTAAATTTCATTATCTGCCAATACATTTAGCAGTTTATCTCCTAGTGGAACTTCCAAACTTTTATCCGGATCATCATTGATCGTAATTTTAGCATTCCCGGAGGCAACCAATTTTGACTTGGCAAATAGAATCACCGCAACAAGTGCCAAGACAATAATAATAAACATTACAACACCGGATATGATAATAGTTAAACCATCCATTTATATATTACCTTATAATTGAATTCCAGAAAATAACATAAAAGCAATAGCCATTAAACCTACTGTTATAAAGGTGATACCTAAACCTCTCAAGCCTTCAGGAATATTGCTATATTTCATTTTTTCTCTAATGCCAGCGAGCGCAATAATTGCAAGTGCAAAACCAATTCCGGAACCGAATCCAAATACAACACTTTCGCCAAAATTGTAATCTCTTTCCACCATAAATAAAGAACCGCCAAGGATTGCGCAATTAACTGTAATAAGCGGAAGAAAGATTCCAAGAGCATTGTAAAGCTTTGGAACGAATTTGTCTAAAGTCATTTCCAAGATTTGAACCATCGATGCGATAACACCAATGTAAGTAATCAGACCAAGGAAAGTTAAGTCAAGTCCGCCAAGTCCTATCCAATCCAGTGAACCTTTCTGTAAAATATTTTTATAGATAAGATTATTAACAGGTAGTGTGATTGCCTGAACAACGACTACTGCAATACCCAAACCAACTGCAGTTTCGACCCTTTTGGAAACAGCTAGAAACGTACACATCCCGAGGAAGAATGCTAAAGCCATATTCTCAACAAAAATCGATTTGATAAACAAGCTTATATAATGTTCCATCTTATTCCTCCTCCACTTGTTCAGGTTTCCATGCTCTAATCATCCAGATCAAAAGGCCGATTAAGATAAAAGCACTTGGAGATAAAACAGCCAGGCCGTTTGCAATGTACCAACCGCCATCAGTATTAAGTGTAAAAATCGTATACCCTAAAAGCTTACCGGAACCAAATAATTCTCTGAAGAAACCTACGAAAAGCAAAACAAAACTGTATCCTATGCCGTTGCCGAGCCCGTCGATTAAACTTGGTATAGGTGCATTTTTCAGAGCAAAAGCTTCAGCCCTTCCCATTATAATACAGTTAGTGATTATTAAGCCTACATAAACCGACAACTGTTTACTAACATCAAAAGCAAATGCCTTTATCAACTGATCGGCTATAATTACAAGAGATGCAATAATCGTCATCTCAACAAGAATTCTTATACTGCTCGGCAATTGTTTCCTGATTATACTAACAGAAAGATTCGAGAAAGCCATTACAAAAATCACTGCCATCGACATTACGATCGATGTTTCCAATTTTGACGTAACCGCTAGGGCAGAACAAATTCCCAATATTTGAAGAGCAATCGGGTTGTTGTTAAAAATAGGATCAGCTAATTGTTTAAAGTACTTAGACATTTTCACCGTCCTTTCTAAACTTGTTCAAAAAAGGTCCATAACCGTTTTCACCAAGCCAGAATTCCACCATAGCATCTAAACCTCTGGTCGTAATTGTAGAGCCGCTTAGACCATCAATTTGGCTGTTGGCCTTCGAATTGGTCTGGTCTACCTGTCCTTTAATTACTTCTAAAACTACGTTAAGATTTTCATCTAAAGCTTTTTTACCTTCCCATATACCTTGCCAGTTGGGGTTATCTATCTCGCCCCCAAGTCCCGGGGTTTCACCGTGTTCATAAAAAGTAATCCCTTTAACAGTCTGAAGATCATTTGCTAAAGCTATGAACCCGTACATAGTTGACCATAACCCATAACCGTAAACAGGAAGTATAATTTTATCAACTTCATCTCCGTCCATAACTTCATAAACGAGCATATACTTGGGTATTCTTCTTATCTGGGCGATATCAATTTCAGAAGGAACAGCTATCCCATAATTTGGGTCAGAGGCAACATCTTTAACATTATATGTATCTTTGCTTAATATTTCAGCATCAAATTTTTCATCGATAATTTCACCGGTTTCCATATCAACATAAATAGGTTTTATTTTTTCATTATAAACATCTTCAATAGATATTCCTTCTTCATAAAGCCCGCCGGCTTTAAGAATATTTTTAAGTTTATCTTGCTTTTTATTGAATTCCTGTATTTCGCTGAGACCTACTGCTGCTACTGAAACCAATACCGAACATACAAGACAAACACCTAAAGCTACTATTACAGTTTTCTTTATTCCTGCATCAGCTGACATTTCTTGCAAGCCTCCTTTTAATATTTGCGTTAATATATATTTTGTCTATGATTGGAGCGAACACATTAGCAAATAATATTGCGAGCATCATGCCTTCAGGGAAAGCCGGATTTATTACTCTAACAAGAATTGCCAAAAATCCAATGAGCAAACCATATAGCCATTTGCCGCCTTCTGTGTATGCACCGCTTACAGGATCGGTTGCCATAAATACAAGTCCGAAAGCATACCCTCCTAAAACTAAGTGCCAACCTAAAGAAGCATTAAACATAGGATTAGTCGAGCTTCCTATTTCATTTAACATGAGTACTGTGGCAATCGTTCCTATTAAAACCCCTGCCATTATTCGCCATGACCCAACTCCGGTAACTATTAGAACAACTGCACCAATCAAGCAGGCTAAAACAGATGTTTCACCCATCGAACCTGGAATGAAACCTAAAAATGCATCCATCCAATCATAGGTGAATGTTAATTGAGCATCTGCAAACTGCGCAAGACCTGTAGCCTTACTGTAACCGTCTACTGCAGTCCAAACCTTATCACCGGAAATTTGAGCCGGGTATGCAAAGAATAAAAATGCTCTAGCAGTTAACGCAGGATTCAAAATGTTCATTCCAACGCCGCCAAATACTTCTTTACCAATCACTACTCCGAAGGAAATTCCGAGGACAACCTGCCAATAAGGAATATCAGGAGGAAGTATTAAAGGGAATAATAATCCGGTAACTAAAAAGCCTTCATTAATTTCATGTTTTCTTACCGAGGCAAAAAGTACTTCCCAGAATCCGCCAGCTGCCATTGTTATTAAATAAACCGGGAAAAAATATAACGCTCCGAGAATCACATTTGCCCAAAGGTTTGCCGGGTCAAACCCGACGCCAAACCATTCAATAACACTGCCTTGCCAACTGTCTAAAGTTACTTGGCCAGTTTGCTGTAATGCTAAATTAGCTTGATAACCTGTGTTGTAAAGAGCCATCAATACTGTTGGGACTAAGGCAATCACTACAGTAAACATTGTTCTTTTGAGGTCTAAAGTATCTCTCACATGTGAGTCTTTAGTTGTGACATAGCCAGGAGTAAAAAGAATTGTATAAGTCATTTCATAAACAGGAAAAAGCTTTTCTAACTTACTTCCCTTTTTGAAATATTTTTCCTGGCTTTCTAAAAATTCTCTTAAAAATTTCACTTAGTTTCTATCCCTCTTTTTCAATTAAAGTTAGGTTTCTTCTTAAGTTAATACCGTGATTAACTTTTGATTGGCAGACATATGTACACAATGCTAAATCTTCTTCATCAAGTTCCAAACAACCTAATTTTTCCGCCTCTTCAACATCGTCAACAGCTAATGCTCTTAAAAGATAGGTCGGAAGAATATCAAGAGGCATAACTTTTTCATAACTACCGATTGGCACAATTGCTCTTTCACTTCCATTTGTTGAGGTATTTAAATTAAATTTTTTACTTGGTGATAGGCTCGATAAAAGAAGAGGTTTCACCGAATGTCTATTTAAGCCCGGACTCAGCCAACCTAAAAATTCTTTTTCCCTGAATTCTTTTATAACACTAATCTGCTGATGATATCTTCCCAAATAACCGTAAGTATTATCTGCTTTAAAACCTGATAGTACTGAGCCGCTTATAATTCTGGTTTCTTCTTCCACCAATTCGTCATTCAATAAGTCCGCTGTTGATGCGCCTAATCTTGTTTTTATTAATCTCGGATTTTTAACTCCCGGACCGGCTATTGAGACAATTCTTTCAACATTTATTTTTCCTGTAACAAAAAAGCTTCCTATTGTCACTACGTCTTGAGCGTTAATGTACCAAACAACCTTATTCTTTCCAATCGAATCAAGAAAATGTATATGCGTACCTGTCAATCCGGAAGGATGCGGACCCTCAAATTCTTCGATTACCAATTGGTCCAATTCAGTTTTAGGTATATTCGAATTTGACTCTTTGCATAAAAATAACTTACCGTTTGTCAATTTTGAAATTACAACCAAACCATTTATGAAATCATTCTCTCTCCCTTTCAAAACTTCTTCAACTGAAGGGGCTAACGGATTTGAATCCATTGTCGTAATAAAAATCGAATGAGGCTTATCTGCAGGATTTGCAACTTTACTAAAGGGTCTGGCCCTTAAACTTGTCCACAAACCGGATTCAATTAAGTTTGATTTTACTTTTTCTTCATCAAGTGAAGACAACTCATTTGCTTTATAAGACTCAAAAGTTTCTTCCTCGTTTCCTTCAAGCTCAATTACTATTGATTCAAAATGTCTTTTTGCACCGCGGTTAATTTCAATTACTTTGCCTGCTCCTGGTGAAGTGTATTTTACTCCCTCCATTTTTTTATCAGTAAAAAGCAATTGACCTATCTTTACACTATCACCCACTTGCACAGCCATGGTAGGTTTCATCCCAATATAATCGTCACCGATAACTGCAACTTTTGTAACTTTATTTCCATCATAAATCTTTTGTTCTGGTTCACCCTTAATAGGTAAATTCAAGCCTTTTTTAATCTTTGTCTTTGCCATTTTAACCTTTAATATGAGTTAAAAACCATAAAATTTTATGCTATAAAACAATCTCTTACAAACAAATCAAAAAATAAGATTTCAAAATATGACGTTAAAAATGAAATAACAATAGCCTTATTGTTAATTTCGTTTAAGAATCGTAAAATGTTTTACCTTATAAAAGGATTCTAAAATATTATTTAGCACCCGTCAAAATCTTTATATTTATTTTTCTCAAATTCTTCTGAATTTTTAATGTTAGGCGGGATAAACCATTTCTCGTAAATAAACTTTAAGATAATGCCTATGAAAATGATAGCTGCAAAGTAAATGTAAATCGAATAGTTGATATCATCATTCTGTAATATCATAAATACAAATATAATCATAATTAATTATATAATTAATATCATTTTGTTATTGTCTTATTAATTACTCATCTTTATTTTCGCAGTCAAACTATTTGAAAGAAAAAATGGCAAAAGAATATCCACCTAATATGCACACTGCTGAACATTTGTTAAATCAAACCATGGTCAGAATGTTTGACCGAGGCAGATCGTTCAGCGCTCATATTGAAAAGAAAAAATCCAAGTGTGATTATCATTTCAATAGAAATTTAACTGAAGAAGAAATTGACAAAATTCAATCGATTATTAACGAAAAAATAAGCGAAGACTTACTTGTTATAGAGGAATTTTATAATTTCAGTGAAGTCGAAAATCAATTTGATTTTTCAAAACTGCCCGACAAATTTGGAGATACAGTCCGCATAGTAAAAATCGGTGATTATGATGCTTGTCCTTGTATAGGTAATCATGCAAGCTCAACGGGCGAACTTGGAGAGTTCAAAATTATATCAACAAGTTTTGAGAATGATGTTTTAAGAATTAGATTCAAGTTAGTTAGTCGAACCTAACCTTCACAACTATTTCAAATAGAATTAAATAATTGTACTTTTAGCATTCATTATAAAATTTTTAAGAGGACTTAAATGGATCCGCTTTGGTTTGTTTTAGGAATAGTTAAAGGATTTGTAATTGGCTATTTGGTTTTGAAATATACTTTCAAGAAAAAGTATGAGGGAGAAATAAAAGAGTTTGAATCAGAACTTAATGAAGCTAACAAAAGCAGTTCGGCTGTAAATGAAAGGCTTAACCTTATCAACAAAGAAAAAGAGAAAGTGGAAAACGACTTAAGTGAAACACGTGAAAAAAACACGCAACTTGTAGCTAATAATTCAAGACTTGAAGAGAATAACAAAAATCTTAAAACAAAATTAGAAGAACAGAAGATTGAATTAGAAAAACTTAATGATAGATTTACAAAAGAATTTGAAAATCTTGCAAACAAAATCTTTGAAAAGAAAGGACAAAAATTCACTGAGCAGAACGAAAAACTTGTACAAAATTTATTGAATCCATTGGGTGAAAAGATAGGCGATTTCCAAAAGAGAATAAACGAAATTTACCAGGAAGACACAAAAGACAGAACTGCATTAAAAGAACAAATCAGAAATTTAAGCGATTTAAACAAACAGATGAGCCAGGATGCAGAGAACTTAACAAAAGCATTAAAAGGCGATACCAAAACTCAAGGCGCCTGGGGCGAATTTATTTTAGAAAGCATTCTTGAAAAATCCGGTTTATCGAAAGATGAACAATATGAAGTTCAAACAAGTTTTACTTCCGGTGATGGTAAAAGGCAAAGACCCGACGTGATTGTTCGTCTGCCTGAAAGCAAAAATATTATTATCGATTCAAAGGTTTCCCTCACTGCATACGAAAGATTTTCCTCTGCCGAAAATGAAAATGAAAAATTGAGTGCTTTGAAGAACCATATAACATCAATTAAAACTCATGTGAAATTGCTGAGCGAAAAAAATTACCAAAATTTATATGAACTGAAATCTTTGGATTTCGTTTTGATGTTTGTGCCAATCGAACCGGCATTTGGATTGGCAGTACAAAATGAGCCGTCAATTTTCAATGAAGCTTTTGAAAAGAATATTGTGATTGTTAGTCCAACAACTCTGCTTGCAACGCTGCGAACAATTAACAATATCTGGCAGCAGGAAAAACAAAACAAATATGCTTTAGAAATTGCAAAACAAAGCGGCGCTCTTTATGATAAATTTGTTGGCTTCGTTGAAGATTTGGTAGAGATAGGCAAAAAGATTGATTCATCAAAAGATTCATATTCCAATGCTATGAAAAAACTTTATGACGGCAGCGGCAACTTAGTGCGTCGTGCAGAAAAAATTAAAGAGCTTGGTGCAAAGGCTACTAAATCACTTCCACAAAATTTGATTGAAAAATCAGAAGAATGAAAAAAAGATAGTCATTTATTGTCATTAGGTCATTTGTTGCAACGAATGACTACAAATAACCCGATGACATTTTCCAATCAGCTTATATAACTTTCTAATTTTATTAATCCATTACCTGTCTCATGTCCTAGATCAATACGAATAAATTTCCTATCGTTGTCTAATAACGCCTGCCTATCGCCAAGAGCCTGTGCATTTTTCAAAACTCCAAAAGTAACTGATGACGAATCCTCTCCAGGACTATCTGGAATGTTTATATCTTCAGGCATGTCCGCTGTAAACTGAATAAACAAACCCTTGCCTGCATCACCCTTATGGAGCTGACCTGTTGAATGCAAAAACCTTGGACCGTAACCGACTGTTGTTGCTAGTTTATATTTCTTTTGAATTTTTGTTCTTAATGCTTGTAAAGCTTTTGTAGTTTCTTCAGTCGGCCTTAGATAAGCTTGAAGCGCAACATAACTTCTGCCTTTAATTTCATTTTCGCCCGGGTTAAAAGAATCTAAAAATTCATTAAGCGCTTTTTTTATAGTACCGGAAGAAGAAATATCGTCGTAAACTGAAATTTGGTCTTCAACCAATGCAGGCTCAAGTTTTGGCAATTCACCTTTCTCTTTGTAGGCTGTCATCATTTCACGGGCTTTAATTTTTGCTTCTTCGACATTAGGCTGGTCAAAAGGCTGCACTCCAATTACCCAACCTGATATTGCCGTTGCGATTTCCCAGCTAAGGAGTTCTGAGCCTAAGTCGTAAACACTGTCTAATTGCAATTCAACTGTAGGAAAACCATTTTCTTTTAATGCTGTAAATTGTTCATCAAATTCATTTTCATCTTTTAGTTTCAAATAAACAAACAGCCTATCTCTGCTGTAATTGTCAGGTGAATCTATTTCCTCCAAATCAACAGGCAAAATTCCTTTTCCAAATTTACCCATACTTTCTGCGATTAATTGTTCTGCCCAGGCACCGAAGTATTTCAATTTTGAAGAAGCAATCAAAGTAACTTTATCAACACCTTCGTTTGCCAAACTTCCCATTAACACACCTAATTTTGCGGCTGAATTAGTTTCAAAATCTTCAGTGTTTTTAGTAGAATCAGCTTCATTGTTTGCTGCTTTCAATAATTCTCTTAAATCAATTCCAACCAATGCAGCAGGTACCAATCCAAATAATGAAAGTGCGGAAAATCTTCCGCCGATATCCGGATCGTTCAGAAATATTTTTCTGAATCTTAAGTTCTTTGCCATTTTCTCCAATCCGCTGCCAGGATCAGTAATTGCAATAAAGTTTTCCGGAGCCTTTTCCGTGCCTAGCTTTTTCTGAGCTAAATTGAAGCAGTATTTCATGAAAGAAATTGTTTCTACTGTTCCTCCTGACTTCGTGGAAACAATAAACAATGTTTTTTCAAGATCGAGATCTTTGGTTTTATCTATTACTGCACCAGGATCAGTACTGTCTAAAACAGTTAAATCCAAATACCCTTTGCTGACACCAAAAGTCAGCCTGAAAACTTCAGGGGCTAAACTTGAACCTCCCATACCTAGAAGTAAAGCGTGTGTAAATCCCTCATTAATAATTTCATTCACAAAGTAGTTAATTTTATCAACTTGTTCCAAACCAACAGCCAGACAATCTAACCAGCCAAGCCTATTTGATATTTCCGTCGGGTCATCGCTCCAAACAGTATGATCTTTTTGCCAAATTCTCTCAACAATTCTTTCATCTTTTAATTTTGATAAATTAGTTTCAACTTGAGTCTGAAAATTGCCATAATAAAATTTTACTTGTTTCATTTATTCCTCTTTGATTAGTAATCTTATTTATAATACCAAAAATAATGTCCTGAAGTATTTTTGCACTGTATAATTATTCATTTTTTATTGAAAAACATTACAAATTAAATAGGTTATCAAGTACACTTTTTTTTACATTTTTTTAATCGTAACAAAAATTTATAATTATGCGGGCTAAAGAACTAAAAATGTGGTAGGACGATCTATCAACGTAAGTTGCAAGAAGAATGAATTTGCCCTTTCATTCTTGTAGATAGTTCTGCCACATTAATTACAAAAATTTGGCTGCCGATTTATCCAAAAACCACATGAAATCACCACTTGTTGGATCCACTTTTGAAATCGGATAATCATCCCATCCCTCACATTTTCTTAGAATGCAAGAGATCACTTTTGCTTTTTTTTCACCAGTTACTAAAAATGCAACTGTACCGGAGTTATTAATTATCTTACCGGTAACTGATATTCTTTTTTGCCCGCTTTCAGGATGTTCCGCAGTTACACTAAACTCATCTGAGTAAAATTTCTCAATTTGGTTTGGGAAGATTGAAGCAGTATGACCGTCTTCTCCGACTCCTAAAATCATTAAATCAAAAAAAGGCAACCTGTTTTTGTCAGGCAATTTCTCCACTAATAAATTTGAATACCTTTCAGCCTCTTTTCTCGGTTCTTCTTCACCTTTAATTCTATAAATATTCTCTTCTTTGATGTCCAAAAAATTAAAAAGATATTCTTTTGTCATTCCATAATTGCTTTGTTCATCATCCGGAGAAACACAACGTTCATCACCCCAAAAGAAATTAATTTTCCTCCAGTCGATTTTATCTTTATACTTATCTTTTATTACACTGAACAAAAGTCTTGGAGTATTTCCTCCGGATAAAGAAATATCAAAGCTATCAAATTGATCGAGCTTTTTGTTCATCAACTCAATAAGCTTTTCCGCAAATGCATCAGCAACTTCAAACGGTGTTTCGAATATTTCAATTTTGGGATTCATTTATTTCCTTTATAGTTCGCAGTAACTTCCGTCATCAGATAAATTTTTACAAGGATAACGCCATGTTAAATGTTTACCCTCAATTAAATCATCTGCGTTTTCCGGTCCCCATGTACCAGCCGGATAGCCAAAAAGTGGAATTGCATTATCTTCTTTCCAGCTTCTAATTATCGGATCAATAAATTTCCAAGCAGCTTCAACAGCGTCTCCCCTTGCGTACAAAGTTGAATCACCTATCATACAGTCATGTATTAATCTTTCATAAGCAGATGGAATATGAATGTCACTCAAATCTTTATAATGAAAGTCCATATTTACATTCTGAACGTTAAATCTCTGTCCAGGTACTTTCATTCCAAATTTCAGAAGTATTCCTTCATCGGGCTGAATTCTGATAACAAGCCTGTTGCAAGCTTCGCCCAAGGCTTGGGTTTTAAAGATCGAATGGGGTGTTGAGTTAAAATGTACAACAACTTCAGTAACCTTTGTAGGCAATCTTTTGCCATGCCTGATGTAAAAAGGAATTCCACCCCAGCGCCAATTATCGATGTAAAATTTTACAGCCGCATAAGTTTCTGTTTTTGAATTCGTATCAACTCCTTCTTCTTCCCTATAACCAAGAACAGGTTCGCCTTTTATTTTTGACGAAATGTATTGCCCCCGGATCACCTGCGCATTCACATTTTCAATTGGACGTAACGAATGAAATACTTTCAACATTTCATTTCTTATTGAATTTGATTCAATAGATGAAGGCGGTTCCATTGCAATCAATGCTACAATCTGCAAAAGATGATTTTGAATCATATCGCGCATAGCACCGGAACCGTCATAATATCCGCCACGGTTTTCAACACCCATACTTTCTGCTGAGGTTATCTCAACATGCTGCACAAAATTTCTATTCCATAGAGGCTCGAATATTCCGTTTGAAAATCTTGTGACCAATAAATTCTGGACTGTTTCCTTTCCGAGGTAATGATCTATTCTATAAATCTGATCTTCGTGAAAATATTGTTTTATCTGGCCGTTTAATTCAATTGCGGATTGAAGATTATATCCAAAAGGTTTTTCAATTATAATTCTTTTCCAGCCCTTATCTTCATTTGCTAATCCGTGTTTACCTAAATATTCCGGTATTATCCCGTAAAGGCTTGGCGGTGTTGATAAATAAAAGATTACATTTTGTTCAATACTGCATTGTCTAGCTAATTTATCAATTCTTGCTTTCACTTTACAGTATTCATCAACTGATTTTGTATCAATTGGTTGGAAATAAAAATTCTTTACAAACTCTTTAACGTTTTCTTTGTCATCAATATTATTAAACTCTAAAATCGCATCATACATTTTATCGCGAAATACCTCATCGCTTAATTCTTTTCTTCCAATTCCGAGAATCGCAAATTTTTCAGGCAATAAATTCTGTTTTTTCAATTCATAAATTTCCGGTACAAGTTTACGTTTTGTTAAATCACCACTTGCACCGAATATTGTTAATATATGGTTGTCGGGTTTATTCATTTTATACTTACTCCATATCAAGCAATAATCTAAAAGTTAGCAATTTGCAGTAGGCAATAGGCAAACAATAATTTATTACTTTTTAGTTTTGCTGACATATTTTTCAGGATTATTCATCATATGATTTAACAATTTTCCAACCTCTAATGATTTATTCATTAGTGATTCTTTAGTGCTTTCAATGATATATTTACAATTAAAGGCAAACTCAATCCAAACCTGAGTTTCGCTGTTTTCCATATCAGCATCCGAAATTTTACTTACAAAATAATCCGGATAGATTCTTTTTCTATATGCTTCGGCTATAGCAGAGCAAACTGCTCTACTTGATTTTCTGATTTGGCTCGTCAAAGAATAAATTTCATCTTTAGGAAATGATTTCGAAATTTCGAAAATCTCCATTGCCAATTCAAAAGCTTTCTTGTAAACAGTTAAATCCTTAAAATCCATTTATAATTATTTTTTTATTTCTTTTTGCCTACTGCTTACTGCAAACTGCCTACTGAACTAAAGTCCACTTCTCCAATCTGTTTTTTCCAAAAAAGGAATGCCGTCTTCTTTGTAAGATTTATTATCAGTATCAATTTTAGGCAATTCCCCGAATGATAAAACTTCAGTTGGGCAATTTACGACACATGCAGAACAACGCACACATTCAACATCATTCATTGGAATTCCTTTGTTAGCATAGTTCATCACGTCAATGCCCATGTGACAAACTTTTGTACAGATGTTACACGAGATGCATTTTTTCTTATCTGAGAAAATTCTGTATTTAGAAAACCGTGTGTAAATATGCATTAATGCAGCAAGCGGGCAGCCGAAGCGGCACCAAACCCTACCGCTTAAAAAGAAGTAAACTCCAACTCCAAGCACCCCGGCAAAAATTACATCAATTCCTATGTAATAAAATTTTTGAAAGAAGTCTGCCAGGAATGAAATTTTTTCATTTATAATCGGGATCTCGACATTCCATAAGATGCTTAGCAACTTAACTCCCGTAATTAGAAACGCTGCAAGCAAAGCCCATTGACCGAAGTTTTCCCATTTCTTAGCTCTTGGACCATGATGAGCAAGAGTCCTGTATTCATCACCAAGAGTTTCTGCCATAGCACCACAAGAACAAATCCAGCCGCAATAAGCACCTTTACCCCATTTGTAGATTATTAATGGAATGAATACAAATGTTTGAAACAAACTAAAGACCAACCAGAATGTCGTAATATTGCCACTGTAAAGATTACTAAAATTTAGAGGCCAGGCCAAAATAAAACCATAAGAACGCCAGTAACTTTCTTTGGGAAATACTTGTGTGAAAACAAATCCATCCTGTCCGCCAAGAGCTCCTATTTTACCTAAAAAAGGGAAAACAAATTCAGGTAAAATAAATAGCGGCAAACATTGAATTAAAATTAAAACCCACGTTTGTAGTTTGATATACTTTGTAGGTTTAACATACATTCTTCTTAAACCAAAAATTAAAATTGTCAGCGAGTACAAGCCGGTGTAATAAAAACTTTGTGACTTATTGAGCAGGTTTAATCCAAAATATCTTTCACCAAAAAAGACAATCAAGAAGAAAGCACCGACAATGATGAAATAGGAATACTTGAAAGTAGTCCAATCAAATTTAAAGATATGGTAGTTATCCCGAATGAATCTGTATAGCAAATAAATACCGAGAACAAATGCAGCTATAAAACAAAAATAAGCTACAATTGAATTAATATATTTAGTTACATGCCAGATACGTGTTGAATCGGAAAACAAAGTAGCAAATAACACCGACGGTAAAGTGACAAATTTCCCCCAGAATTCACTTGTAAGTAATCTTCCGAAAAAATCGCCCCAGGATTCTATCTTACCGAAAAAGTGCTTGAAGAAATCAGAACTACTTTTACCAAAATAAATAACTCCGGAAATCAAAATTAACAATGCAAAATTAAGCTTCATTGTTAATGATAATTCACCTTCCATTTTGATTTTGCTTCTTTTGAAGAAATCAACCGGAAGTTCTTTGCCAATCATTGTAAAGACCATAGAATTATCAATTTCTTTTTCACTCTTATCTTTATCAATTATTACTACTGAATTTTCCTTTATTTCTTTTACATTTGATTCGAGCATCAAATTTATTTTGCCTTCACTTACCAGCTGATTTAGCTTTTCGACGTTCCCTTCTTTAGGTCTTGCAAATGTCGGTTTTCTATATGACAGCGTAACCGATTTAGCATGTTCTGCTGTTGCAATCGCTGTTTCCAAAGCCGTATCCCCTCCACCTACAATAAGTACATTGTGATCTGTTGCATCACACGGGTCAAACAATCTATTATAAACTCTTGGAAGATTTTCACCCGGGACTTTTAACATTCTTGAGTTTCCCGACTTACCGATGGCAAGAATCACTCTGAGGGCTTTGTAATTTCCGGATTTTGTTTGAATCTCAAAGTGATTTCCTTGCTTAAGGATATTTTCTACCATTACATTTTCTTCAATAGGCAGATCAATATTTTTAATTTGATCTTCCAATTCATCCAGCAATGATTCTTTAGTGCCGTCATTAATGATTAAATCGGATTCTTGTTTATAATCATCAGGTTCGGCAAAGATAGGCTTTCCTTTTGGGAAATTTACAATAGTGTTAAACTTTTGTGCCGACTCTACAATTTTATATTTCAAATTATTTTTTGAAGCTTCAATACCGGCTGCAATTCCACCGGGTCCTGCACCAACAATCAGCAAATCCAAAACTTCTTTATCATTATTTGACTCTTTTAGTTTCCTAAAATCGCTGTTACTCAATATGTAGTTGATGATTTTCTTTCCACTCTCCGCGGCTAACTTCAATAATGGGATGCCTGTCAAGTCTCCTATTATAAATATTCCTTTTTCTGATGATTCTCCGTTAGCATCAATTTCGGGATACTTTTCAACTTCTCCGGCAGGAGCATCTTTTTGCAGCCAATTAAAATATCTTGAGAATATATTTGACATAGTTTTGCCTTTAATAATTAATTTTACTTTCAAACTTATTTCTAATAGTAAATAATTTTTGTTAGCTAACCGTCACTTTCAAGCTAATTTGAAGTAAAATGGAAGACGAATAAAAAAAATTCTGAATTAGGGTCTAAATATAGATTATTTGGTGAAATTATCAATATGTTGAGTTTGCACAGAAAAGAATAATGAAAAAATTAATACTTGGGATGCTAAAATATCTTAACAAATCTTTTTCACTTCACGCTGAACAAGTTGAAGAATCCCGGTTAATCCGAGATTCTTCCCCATTGAAAGTTTTTGCCCAAAGATATCAAATACAACATCAGTTGTTACACTTAAAATATTTTCAGCAGTTTCATCTGAAAGTCCTTCATCTAAAATTGCTGCTAAAGCTTTTGCAGAAACACCCTGCGGATTTTCAACAGCAAAATAAAGTTTTATAGTACCGTTATCATTTTGCTTTACCCACACGTAAGCTTCGCTTTCGCAATAATCTACTTTATGATCATCCGGATAAGGCTGAGTTGCGATTTCTTCCGGTACTGATTTATATTTTTCAGCATAATCAATTAACAAACTTATCTTGTCATTTTGATCTGTAAAAAATGATAGTTCGTCAACAATGTTTTGAAGTTTTTCCGGGTATTTCATTTTTTGATAAACATTTTTCTGAATCAATTCAATAATCTCGGAATCATTCTTTTAAATATTTCAATAAGTTCAGGATCCATGTAATCATAATTATCAGGAATACCTAAGCTAACAACTCGTTGTTTATTAATATATTCCTTAAACTTCTTTTGCAATCTGTTTTTATGATTTTTTTCCATTACAAAAATTATATCTGCCCATTCAACTAATTCAGGAGTAACAGTTACTTTCGCGTCATTATCCAAGCCAGCAGAAGCAACTTCTAAATTTGATTCATTAGAAAAAACAGCTTCTGCTGTAGGACTTCTCAATTTATTTTGACTGCAAACAAATAATACTTTTTTCATATTTTGTATTTGTCACACTGTCCGCCACGGCGGATTGTCGAAGTGTGCATTCGTCATAGTAAACATGTTTCGACGGGCTCAACATGACTCTTATAATATTTTAAATCTATTTTGCTATCGGCACTCCAACTAAGTTACCCCACTCAGTCCAGCTTCCGTCATAGTTTTTAACATTTTTGTAACCAAGTAAATATGTCAATACAAACCATGTGTGACTGCTTCTTTCACCGATTCTGCAATATGCTATGATGTCATCTTCCGGCTGCAAGTGCTGTTCAACTTCATAAATATTTTTTAATTCGTTAGCGGTTTTAAACGTACCGTCATCAGGATTGATTGCTGTTGCCCATGGAACATTTACCGCACCTGGAATATGCCCCCCTCTTAAAGCGCCTTCATTTGGATAGTCAGGCATGTGCAGCCTTTCTCCACTATATTCTTGCGGACTTCGAACATCAACTAGAGGTAATCCGGTTTGGACATGATTTAACACTTCATCTCTAAATGCTCTTACTTTTTCGTCATCACGTAAAGGAGCTACATAATCAGCTGCAGCATATGATGGAACCTCTTTGGATAAATCTCTATTTTCCTTTTCCCATTTGAGCCTGCCGCCGTCCATAACTTTTGCATTTGTGAATCCGAATAATTGGAATACCCAAAAAGCATAGCAAGCCCACCAGTTATTTTTATCACCGTAAAAAACAACTGTGGTGTTTTCAGAGATTCCGTTTTTTCTTAAAAGGTTTTCAAAACCTTCTTTTTGTAAATAGTCTCTGATCAGTTGATCGTTTAAATCAGTAGTCCAATCTATTTGAACAGCTCCCGGAATATGTCCGGACGGGTAAAGCAGTGGATCTTCATTTGATTCGACAATTCTAATATTGTCGTTATTCAAATTTTCTGCTACCCAGTCAGTTGAAACTAATACATCTGAATTTATGTACCCCCTTGATGATATATCACTCATGGCTAAATCCTTTCTTGATTGTTAATTAAGAAGATGAGAAAATTTTTGATCAAAATCTAAAATTTATTTTAAGAATATTATTCATTCAATTAAGTATATTGTGTCTCTTGTTTTACAGATATAAAACAAATAAAAAAGTTCACGGTTCCACGATTGAAAAAATTTGCGCCTCTTTTTGTTATTATTGCCGCTTCGCTATGGGGAATTGACGGGATTGTTCTTCGCCCGGAATTGTATTCTCTACCGGTAACTTTAGTTGTTTTTGTTGAAAGTACTATTGTTGCTCTTTTGTTGTCGCCATTTTATTTAAGGAAAATCGATGAGCTTAAAAGTTTAAAAACAAAAGATTGGCTTTCGTTCATTGGTGTTGCGTTATTTGGTGGAGCAATAGGAACAATGGCAATTACAAAAGGATTGTTCTATGTAAATTTCGTAAATCTTTCTATTGTAGTTTTGATGCAGAAACTACAACCTGTTTTTGCTTTGATTTTAGCAAAGCTAATTTTAAGAGAACAGCTTCCTAAAAAGTTTTTCCTTTGGGCTTCATTAGCAATTGTTGGTGCTTACATAATGACTTTTGGAAATAACTTAGTGAACTTAAACACAGGAGATAAAACTGCTCAGGCTGCATTATTTGCTTTGATAGCGGCGATAAGTTTTGCATCGTCAACTGTCTTCAGCAAACGTGCATTAAAAAATGTTGATTACGGACTAGGCACTTATCTGAGATTCATATTTTCAGCGATTATCCTTTTAATATTTACAAGCAGTATTGGTGATATAAATTCTATCGGACAAATATCAAATCATCAATGGATGATATTTGGTATCATTGCCTTTTCAAGCGGCGGACTTGCAATATTTCTTTATTACTACGGATTAAAAAAAATATCCGCTTCTGTTGCTACTATCTGCGAGCTTGCATTTCCCTTAACTGCAATTGTACTTGAATATTTTATTAGAGGTAATATTTTGAGTTTATTTCAGTGGTTTGGGGTAGCGTTACTAATTTTCAGTATTTTGAGGGTTACAAGAATTGAAAAAACTTCTACTTAATTTTCTTGAATAACAATTCAAAAAGAGAAATTCCAACAACTACGTAAAAAGAAAGGTACATCAAAGTTGCAGAGAGAACAGTTAAAATTATCCAATCTTTTGAGACAAATCTAACCAGCCAGATTGAACCAAACGAAACAACAACGGAAATAAGCGGTTCGATCATTAAAAACTTTTTCCAGAAGCCCTCAACAATGGAGTTAAAATAAAATATTAGTCCAATTGTTAAAAATATGAATGACATTCCTAAAATGTGGTTGTGTGTTGTTAGCAGCATTTCACTGATGGGTTTTGGGTAGCTTTCCTGTATTTCAATTTCATCTTCGTTAAATTCTTCTTCACTTCCTCTGAATCTTTCAGTTGCACCTTTGGGAGTTAAATTTGTAGTATAGTACAAATATACTAGTCCGACAGATAAGCCAATTGTTAATACTATCAAATAAGTAATCAAAAATGATTTTAATGTTTTGGGTAGAGTGTGAAGTTTATAGTTCATATTTGATTAATAATTTTTTCACTAACATCATAATGTCTTTATTATTATGTCATTCCCACGAAAGTGGGAATCTATTCTTTTGATTATTTTGGATTCCCGTTTTCACGGGAATGACAAATCTTATTATAATTTTTATTATGATAAATAAGAAATGAATTTAAATATCTTTTTTTATTTTGTTCAAAAGTAATGTCAGTTTTTTTATGCCTTTTGTAACTGATTTTACTGAAATTGTTGCCCCGCTTATGCCGTCAATATCAGCGTTGTATTTCATTTCCGATTCAGAATTTTTACCAACAAACTGATCCTGCCAGTTTTTAGCGGAAACCCCACCACCGTAGGGTTCCCTGTATTTAATTATTGAACTAGTTTGAATATTTCCATCAACATCATAAATCACTAAGAAAGTAATAGGCATTGATTTCCCTAATACGTTATCCAAAATTCCATAGCCGACCACTTCATCATTCATTTTGATCTTATACAAATAAACCAGATCTTTATAGAATCTCTGTCTGCATTCATTCTCAACAGATGATTTTATTTTTTTTGGAATCTTATATTTAATCATCTCGACCGAAACATCAGATCTGTAAAAATCTTTAATAGTCTGTTCAGTTCTTTCACTAATTTCTCCTGCGGAGAGTAAGAAGTTAGAAGAAAGCAGCAAGAAGTATAATAATACAGCTTTTAATATTTTCACTATTGCTTGATTCACATTCATTTTTGACTTTTCACTTTTTACTTCTAACTTTTCACTTGATTAAAACATATACCCAACGCCAAGGTTAAAGAATTTAGTTGTTGCGTCTGTTAAATCAACAGTGTTTTCGCTGTAATCAGCTTTGAAAACCACTTCGCCAATCGGTTTGAAAATAAAACCAACCATCCATTTTGAAATGTCATATTTTTTCTCTGAATCTCCGCCGGATTTTGTTGATGCAGCAGTATTGTAATTTGAGATTCTCACGAAGGGTACAATTTCAGATTCAATTTTGAATAAACTACCTATGTTATAGCCAAAGTCAACATAAAATCCTCTTGAGGTTTCTACTTCACCTTCATCATAAGATATGTTGCCGAATTCAAAATCAGCATAGATATTGTTTGCACGGTATTGTGCGTGTACTTCAATTATATTTATCGGAATGTCAACTGAATCACCCATTGCTTCGTTAAAAGTGAAAGATCCGCCAACTTTTAGTCCGGGCTGACCAACATAATCTAGCCTTGCGTTGTACAAAAGGTTTTCTGCATTTGCTTTGTAGCCTTTCTGCCTTCCGCCTCTTATTCCACCGGAAGCAGAAAATTTGTCTGCATTAAAGCCTTCCATTACAACAAACTTATAATCAAACCCTTTATAAAAACCGTAGATAGCAGCGCCATTTCCAAACCATGTAGTGGGAATAATGTTTTTATTATATTCCGGCCTTTCTACTCCTAAAAATAATGGCGGCTCATGAAATTCGTTTATCAATCCTGCACTTGGCAAAATTACACCAGCCTGCACTCCAAGCCATTCTGAGTGGCGGTAATCTACGTAAGCCTGTTCAAGTTCGAGCTCACCCTGACCGTCTTTGACGAAATTGTGCTCCAATTCTATTTCAGCTTTAAATGACCATCTTTCCGACCAACTGTGTGAAATAAATGTAACAAATCTGTGAAAATCTAAGGTTCTTGTTGCGTCTTTGTCTTCTACTTTTTTGTGGTTGTAATGTAATTCGCCATATCCTCCTAAAGTTGTTTTTGGTTCAAAAAAGTCATCATCTTGTGAGAAAGTTATGTTTGAAATTAAAATAATTATTATTGCGATTTTTGATATGTATTTTAGTCCCTTCATATTGGTTCCAGATATTTTGTGAATAGATCAGTAATTAATAAATTCAATTTTTATTTAGACTAAATATAAATAAGAGGACAGAACTAAACAAGTAAAAAATATCTCATTATTCTTTATCTCAAAAAAAATATCTGGAAAGTTTAATTTTCGGCTAAATATTGATGAACAAATTTAATCGACATTGCACCCTCTCCAACTGCTGAAGCCACTCTATTCATTGCTCCAGCTCTAACGTCACCCGCAGCAAAAATACCTGGCACACAGGTTTCTAAGAGGTATGGCTGCCTTTCTAATTTCCAACTATTAGTGAAGTTTTCATATTTGTTTAGATCTCTACCGGTTTCTAAAAAACCTTTTTCATTTTTTATTAATCCTAATTTTAACCAATCAGTCACTGGTTTTGCACCGATAAAAATGAATACTGACGCAGCTTCTTTGGTTTCGGTTTCTTTAGTTTTGTTATTTAATAAAACAACTTCTTCCAAGTGATCTTTTCCGCAAACCTGAACCAACTCGGTATTTGCAAGCAGATGAATATTTTCTGTTCCACCGATCTGATCGATCAAATACTGGGACATCGAATAGGATAATGAATCTTTTCTAATTAAAATAAAAACATTTCTTGCAAACTTTGATAAATACATTGCTGCCTGTCCGGCTGAGTTGCCGCCGCCAATTATGAAGACCTCCTTGTTTACGCAGGCGTTTGCTTCTGTAGTTGCAGCACCGTAATAAATTCCAGCGCCTGTAAATTTTTCTACTCCTTCAGCTTCGAGTTTTCTGTAATAAACACCTGTAGTTATTACGACACATTTTGCGTTTACTTCACTGCCGTCAGACAAAGTTAGAATTTTGTATTGATCTTTCACTTTCATATCAATTACTTCCTGGGGCGAAAGAAATTCAACTCCAAACCTTGTTGCCTGTGTAATTGCTCTTCGCGATAAATCTGCACCGCTTAGTCCGGATGGGAAACCGAGATAATTCTCAATTCGTGAGCTTGTTCCAGCTTGTCCGCCAGGTGCTCTTTTTTCAATCAGCAAAGTCTTTAATCCCTCCGAACCACCGTAAACTGCTGCAGCTAATCCTGCAGGACCTGCACCTACAATAATAACATCATAAAGTTTATCAGATGCAGTAGGTTTCATCCCGATCTTCTCAGCAATATTTTTTATTGAAGGATTCTTAAGTACGGACTCATCTTCAAAAATTACAGTAGGCAAATCTTTTTCACCAAACTCGTATTCGTTTGTTAGTTCATCAATATTTTGGCTGGTTGCAAAATCATACCATCTATAAGGGATAAGATTCCCTGCTAAAAAATCTTTTATCTCATGAGAGATTGGTGAAAACTGGTAGCCAATAATTTTTATTCCTTTAAATTCAGGAATAAAATCTGCATGCCAATCATCAAGCAAATCATTCAATACCGGGAATAATTTTTCTTCAGGAGGATCCCACGGCTTTAACAAATAAAAATCAAGTTTAACATCGTTTATGGCTTTTATCGCAGCATCTATATCCGAATAAGCAGTCAATAAAACTCTTCTAGATTTTGGAAAATCCACTAGAGTCCGCTGTAGAAAATCTACTCCCAACATTTCCGGCATTCTTTGATCGGATACAAATAATGCAACAGCTTCTTTTTTCTTTTTTAATTCCTCCAAGACTTCTAAAGCTTCGTTAGCCGAATCTGTACTCATAATTCTGTAATCCGAGCCAAACTGTTTTCTTAAATCTCTTTTTATTGCTCTTAAAACTTGCTTATCATCATCTATTAAAAATATAATTGGTTTTTCCATTTGCTGTTTCTTAGTTAGTTATCAATAGGAATGCAGATTGCAAATTTTGTGTTTCCGAGTTCCGAATTAACATTGATCGAACCGTTGTGATTGTTTATTATTCTCAAAACAATATCCAGTCCTAGTCCAGTTCCTTTGCCAATATCTTTGGTTGTAAAAAAGGGATCGAAAATTTTGTTCTTTATTTCTTCGGGAATTCCAGCTCCTGTATCACTGATATCTATTCTTGCAAACTCGCGATCTCTGTAAGTTTTAATTTTTATCTTTCCCTCATTTTCGATTGCATCAATAGCATTATCCAAAATGTTTGTCCAAACTTGATTTAACTCATTTACATGACAATTCACCATCGGTAAATCCTGATCGTATTCTTTGATTATCTCTATCTTTTTGTATTTCATTTTGTGGTTAAGTATTGTAAGCGTATTGTCAATTCCGATGTGGATATCAACCAGGGTCTTTTCAGGAGCTTTATCCATATGTGTATATGCTTTTACAGACTTAACAAGTTTTGAAATTCTATCCGCAGCTTTTTCTATTTCATTAACAAGCCGGTCAGTATTTAAAACATTATCTAGCCATTGAACTACTATAGCAAAATATCCTTCGGAGACTTGTTCTTTAACATATTCCAAATCTTTTTCCGTAAAATTAAAATCAACCAAATTTTCCGCAATGGCATCCGCATCTTCAATTTCAAATTCATCGAGAATATCAATAATTGAGTCTTCCCTTTCGTTTCTTTCCATCAACGACAAATTATTAATAATACCTTTTTCAGCTTTTTCAAAGAGCAAATCGTTTACTTTATCAACCTGCTCATTGGTTAATTTAATTGATATTACTTTTTTGAATCTGTCAGGAGTATTAGCCAGATGTTTTTTTAATTCAACTGCACTTCTTGCCGCGGCTGAAGCAGGGTTGTTCAGTTCGTGAGCTAAACCTGCTGATAATTTTCCGAGCGCTATCATTTTTTCATTCTGCAACTGCATTGATGTAAATTCTCTTACACGCGAACTCATAAAGTGAACAAGCGATTCAGTAAATTCGTAGTGTCTTTTGACTAAATCCCTGAATTTATCTCTATGTAAAGACAACGTTTCGAAATCTCCTACCGCGACCCCTTCACCCTGGGCTGTTTTTAATCTTGAAAAAGGCAGGGTTCCTGCGATACCACCCATACCCATTTCGCCAAAAACTTTATACTGTCCATTTTGCTCCGCTCTAAATACAACTTTTCCGCTAAGAATAATATGCATATGGTCAATAGGATCACCGGGAATGAAAAGTCTTTCACCGTCATTAAAAGAAAAAACTTCAGAATTTTCAATTAACCAGTCAATGCTTTCGGACGGGATGTCCTTAAAATGATCAAAGGAAACTAATTTATTTCTGATTTCATTTTTGTTCATAACTAATCTTTCAAGGTAAGTTAACTTTGAAACAGAATTTATAAAAATAAAATTCCCCTACCAAATTGCAACGTTGAAAAGGGTTTTACGCTAGGGGAAAGTGAAGAAAATTCATTCATACTTTAGAGTTTTAACCGGATTAACAAAAGCTGCTTTAACGACTTGGAAACCTAAGGTGAGCAAAGCTATCAATACTGTAAATAAGAAGGCAATAAAAAAATATAGCCAATCAATTTGTATTCTTAATACAAAATTCTGAAGCCATAAATTCATAAAATAATAGGCTATGGGAAAGGCAACTAAATTTGCAATTGAAACTAAAAAAATGAATTGTTTTGATAAAAGTACAACAAGGCTGGTAACAGAAGCTCCGGATATCTTTCTTATCCCGATTTCTTTTTTGCGCTGCTCAGTAGCAAATATTGTAAGCCCTAATAACCCCATTGAAGAAATTACAATTGCCAACAAAGAAAATGTAGAAATTAATTTACCCAATAATTCTTCGTCGGTATATAAATTATTTATTCTTTCATCCAGGAAAAAATAGTCGAACGGACGCACCGACTCAAATTCGTTGTATTTTTCTTTTAGGAATTCAATGGTTTCCTTTAAATTAAAGGGTAAAAATCTTACAAAAACAAAATTTGTGTGGAAGTTTCTGCCGCCCTCGTGAGAGTAAACGTTCATGATGAAAGGTTGTATCGGCTGGCGTAATGAATTGTAGTGGAAATCTTTTACAACACCGATAATAAATATTTCACCCCAAGAGACTCTGTCAATCCTTTTACCGATTGCATCTTCCGGATTATTCCAGCCTGCGTGTTTTACAAATGCCTCGTTAACAACAGCCTCGTCGGTGCTGTCAATTTCAAATGTAAAAGAATTTTCATTAAAACCTCTGCCTGCTACAATCTCCAAATCCATTGTCTTTAAAAATCCTTTACGAATATTGTAGGTAGGGATGATTTCCTGTTTATCAAAGCCCTCAATAACATAGTGATTAGTATTCATTTCCGTTCCCAGCAGCATACTTGTCGCTGAGACAGCAGTAATATTTTTATGCAAAAGAATCCGATCTTTAAATTGATCTAATTTTTTCGCAATTGTTGTTCTTTTAACGGGGATAACAATAACATGTTCTTTGTTGTATCCCAGATTCACATTTCTCAAGTAATCCAATTGATTGAAAGTTATTATTGTGCCGATTATTAAAAAAGTACTAACAGCAAACTGAACAACTACAAGAATCCTTTTCAAAGAAATACTATTACCCATCTTTTCAAATTTACCATAAATGCTTTTGATCGGCTGAAAGGAGGTAACAAAAACTGCAGGGTATATTCCGCTTATGAAACCGATAAAAATTATAATTGCAAATACCATACCCCAAAGACCTAAATTGTTAAATACTTGCAATGATATTTCTCTTGAAATAAAATTATTCATCATCGGTAGAGATAAATAAACGAGCGGAATAGAGATGACGGCCGCTATAATGCTGATAATTACCGATTCGCTTAAAAACTGCCATAACAGCTGCTTCCTTTTAGCACCCAATACTTTTCTTATGCCAACTTCCCTTGCTCTGTATATTGCTCTTGCTGTTGATAAGTTGATAAAATTTATACTTGCACTAGCCAAAATTATAAATGCAATCAAACTGAAAATATAAATTAGATTAATATCACTGTTTAGTTCTATTTCAAAATCCCGCTGTGAGTGAAGATGAATGTCAGTTAATGCTTGCAAACCCATACTTGTCAACTCACTTCTCATTTGAGCATAGTACTTCTCAACAAAGCTAGGAAACTTAGCCAGCAAATCTTCAGGCCTTGTTCTTTCGGATAGTAAAATATAAGTCCAGCAGGGATTCCATCCCCAACCGTCATCCGGTGCCCAAAATGCTCTGGTTTTATTTAAGCTTGAGAATGAAACTAAAATATCATAAATGAAATGTGAATTTTTCGGGACATCCTTTGTTACACCTGTGATTGTCAAATCTGTGTCACCTTCAAATCGTAACAACCTGCCAATAGGATTGAGTTTGCCAAAATATTTTCTGCTTGTTGATTCAGTGATAACAACAGAAAACG
>CAJHYN010000269.1_pt1 | contig 26731 bp, 29 predicted proteins | sample 9198641 | NCBI WGS metagenome assembly CAJHYN01 (sample SAMEA7708370, study PRJEB35096) | sediment metagenome | biome: marine neritic benthic zone biome [ENVO:01000025]; feature: sediment [ENVO:00002007]; material: shallow marine sediment [ENVO:03000034] sea grass bed [ENVO_01000059] ... | reverse complement strand
GAAATTGAACAAGGCCGTCGTTCCAATACGATAACACTCATTCAATTACTGAGGGCGTTAGATAAACTTTATGTATTAGAGTCTTTTAAAGTACAGAAAGAGCCGAGCCCTATTCAATTAGCTAAACTTGAACAAAAGATGCGAAAGAGAGCCTCAAAGGCTGAAAATTCAATTAAAAAAAATAAATCAGACTGGTGATGATAACAACAGCATTTATCAATATCTGGGATAAACTGGTAGGAGCTGTAGCCTGGAATCCGGAAACAGGATTAGGTTCTTTTGAATATGATAATAATTTCTTAAAAAATAGTTGGGACTTAGCACCAATAAAAATACCTATAAGTGAGGCCAACGGACGAATATTTTCATTTCCCGAACTAAGAGGCATTAATACTTTTAACGGTTTGCCCGGATTACTAGCTGATATTTTGCCGGATAATTATGGAAACGCTCTAATAAATGCCTGGTTAACAAAGCAAGGGCGCCCAACCAACAGCTTAAACCCAATTGAAAAACTCTGCTTTATCGGCTCAAGAGGCATGGGTGCAATAGAAATAGAACCGGCACAACCTGCTGTTACAAATCAAGCATCAAAGATTGAAATTGCAAGTTTGGTCGAAGTTGCAGACGATATACTTTCAGGCCGTAAAAGTTTTAATGCAAACTTAACAGGTAAAGAAGAAAAAGATTTGCTTGACATATTAAAAATCGGGACTTCTGCAGGCGGAGCACGGGCAAAAGCAGTAATAGCTTATAATTCGAATACCGGAGAAACAAGAAGCGGACAAACAAAAGCGCCAAAAGGTTTTTCGCATTGGCTAATAAAGTTTGACGGTGTAACTGATAAACAATTTGGATCATCAAACGGTTATGGACGGGTTGAAATGGCTTATTATCTTATGGCAGTTGATGCCGGAATAGAAATGACTGAGTGTAGACTATTGGAAGAAAACGGAAGAGAACATTTCATGACAAGAAGATTCGATAGGGATCCGGAAAAGGGGAAAATACATGTTCAAAGTTTTTGTGCGATGCAGCATTATGATTTTAACGAAGTAGAATTTTACAGTTATGAAGAACTCTTTGCAACAATGAGATCATTAGGACTGCCGTATCCGCAAGCTGAGCAGCTTTACAGAAGAATGGTATTTAATGTTATGAGTAGAAATTGTGACGACCATACAAAGAATTTTACTTTTATTATGGATCAAACAGGCAAATGGGAACTTTCGCCGGCTTACGATATTTGCCATGCTTATAGACCGGATAGTGAATGGGTAACTAAACATGCTTTGAGTGTAAACGGGAAAAGAAAAAATATTACTAAAGATGACTTATTAGAAGTAGCTTACCAAATGAATATCAAAAAACCTAATGTCATAATTGAACAAATAGCTCAAATAATAAGTGATTGGGAGAAATATGCAGACAGTACAGGTGTTGATAAAAAACTAAAAACAGCAATTGGTGAAACGTTGCTGATCATTAAGTAAAAAGCTGATTAAACCAAATTCTTCTATCCTTTATAAACTGGTAAAGTCTTTTCTCAATTAATTGTATGCTTTAATCTTATACACAAAATTTTTGAAATTCATCTCGCTCAGGGTGGATGAACAATTCAAAGTACCAATTCTAAAACAAATGCCAACGCTGATGTTGTGAATAAATTTCCGGAGGCAGGCATGAACGATACTTGTTTATTCATGTAATTAAAAAACTACTTGCCCGTGAAGCATTATCAATTTATATTCGTGATACAAAATAATGGTCGTCAGCCGTAGTTCTTGCGGCTGAGTTAAAAGGGAATAAGGTGAGAATCCTTAACAGTACCCGCTGCTGTAAGTCCCGGGGCTGTCTTGAAACTTGTTATTTGTCATGCTGAATTTATTTCAGCATCTGAATCAGATTCCGAAACAATTCGACGCGGCGAACGGAATGACTATGATAGTTTATAAGATTGCTTCAAGACCATCGGCAACTTCAAACCACTGTTCCGTAATTGGGATGGGAAGGTAGCCGGCGGTCGGGATAAGTCAGAAGACCTGCCTTTATTAAAATAATCCAGATGCTTTCGGGTAAAAAGCGAAGATGATTTAGGCTTCATGTAAACTTCTTAAATCTTTCTTGTACTTTTAACCTGATTGCAGATTTTTTTAACTCTTATAAGGAATTATACTATGAAGCAAGAGCGAAAAAATCCTGCAATCTCATTGATTGTTTTAGGATTTATCTTATTCTCGCAAAATAGCTTGTTTGCACAAACCGATTCACTAAAAAACTACAAAATTGATGATGTAGTAATATCGGCAACAAGAGGTGAAAAGCCTCTTTCAGATGTGGGGAGAAGTGTTACTGTTATTTCAAAGCAGGATATTAAAAATTCAGTTTACCTATCCCCTTCCGAAATTTTAACTTCTCAAGAAGGAATCAATATAATAGGTAACGGGCAAACACCGGGATCACTTCAGTCCATTTTTATGAGAGGAGCAAACCCAAACCAAACAGTTATCATGATTGACGGACTGAGGATTACGGATCCTTCGGGGATTGAAAATGCTGTTAACCTTTCCGAGCTTTCCTTGGCGAACATCCAAAAAATTGAAATGATTAGAGGGTCGCACTCAACACTTTACGGTACTTCGGCTATCGGCGGTGTTATTAATTTTATAACGGAAAAAAATATGAAGCCGGGATTTAATGTTGATCTAAATTTACGAACCGGAACTTTCGGCGACGGATCAAGCGATATATCGGAAAACTTACTGTTAAACTACACTGACTACAGCGGATTTTATTTCAGCGGTGAAGTTTATAACTCAAATATAAAAGGGATTGATGCAACTGTTAACAACTCAACAGATCCCAATACATTCCAAAATTTTGACAAAGATGATTTTGAAAAGTTAGACGTCATAGGCAAGGTTGGTTACGCAACAAACAAAATAGATGCTTTTATTTCTTATAAAAGGACAGATCAAAAATCGGATATAGATGCCGGTGCTTTTAACGATGATGATAATTACACAATCGATTTTGAGAGAGATTTAATTAACTACGGTGCTTCATATAAAATCAATGACTTATTCAAGTTTAGCTTTGTGGGCGGCTATACGGAAATGAATCGCCATGCAGTTAATGATTCTTCAATTATAGATGCAGCAGGCAACACTGATCAAAATTATTTTGAAGGAACTTATGACGGAACAGTTTTAAATAACGAATTACAAGCCAATATAAAATTAAAAGGCATTGATGCAGTTTTAGGCGGCGGTGTTTATAAAGAAACAATGAATAACAAAACATTCTTTTTCTCCGACGGTCTCTTCGGACCTTTTACATCCCAGGAAGATCTTGATACACTTGATATAAACGCCGAGATAAAAAACATATTTGCCCATGTTGATATTAACGGAAGCCTGGTTTCTTCAAAACTAAAAGATTTTTCTTTAGCTTTGGGAAGCCGCTTTAATGATCATTCAACTTTCGGCAGCGAGTTTACTTACGAAATAAACCCGGCTTATAAAATAAATGAAAACTTTCTTCTTTTTGCTAGTTTTGCAACCGGGTTTAATGCTCCACCCTTATACAGGCTGTTTTCACCTAACAGGGATTTCACTTCCGGTATCAGAAGAGGGAACAAAACTTTAAAACCTGAAACTTCTAAGTCATTTGAGATCGGTTTCAAACAAATTTTAACCGATGATATTTCTTTCTCTTTATCATTGTTTAATACATCCGTTGATAACAACATTGAATATATTTACCTGTGGAATAAGGACGTCCCGGTTGATGAACTTGGCTTTGCGGACTATAGAGGGGATACATATCTAAACGTTGGAAAACTTATCACTCAAGGTATTGAAGTAGGAGTCAGCTCAAAAATTGTTAATGAAATATTTGCGACTGTTAATTACAGCTATATTGACGGTGACCTTGAATATTCGCAATCAGAGATTGATCAAAGCCATACGCAAGGACATCATGTTCAATTATTTTCAAATGGTGCCTTTATAAACAGAGATGTTGAACAAGATGAGCTTGTAAGAAGATCAAGTACTGCTAACTTATCATTGACTTATATTCCGACCGATAGATTATCATTCAGGCTAAACGTAAAATATGTTGGCAAAAAAGATGACATCCAGTATGATGCTACATTGGGACCATACGGAGCGTTAGGCACACAGGATGTAGCAGACTATACATTATTTGATGTCTCGGCAAAATATATGCTATTACAAAATCTAAATGCTGTTTTAAGAGTTGAAAATGTTTTTGATAAAGAATACACAGAAATTCTCGGTTACAACACAAGAGGAAGAGGAGCTTATTTAAGCTTGAGATACAGTTTGAAGTAAAAAATTACATGTCATCGCGACCCTCGATTTGTTCGAGGGGAAACCTGTCCGCCGTACTTCGTACTATGGAAGGCGGGCGATCTCACATTTCGAGATTGCCACTCCCGACTTCGTCGGGATCGCAATGACAAGGTTGATGTTTGTCAATAGATAAGAGAAACAAATGATAATTTTCATAACCGGCGGGGAAAGATCCGGTAAAAGTTCATTCGCTCAAAAGCTTGCCTTAGAAAAGTCTAATTCGCCTCTTTACATAGCCACTTCGAGAATTTGGGACGATGATTTTAACAAGAGAGTTGAAAGACATAAATCCGACCGGGATAAAAGATGGACAACAATTGAAGAAGAAAAGAATATAGGTGAATTAGAAATCGACAGAAAAGTGGCTGTAATTGATTGCGTTACTCTCTGGTTAACTAATTATTATATCGATACGAAGCAGAATGTTGATGAATCATTAAAGCTTGTGAAAGAGCAAATTGATAAACTGGATAAGAAAGAAGGCACTTTTGTAATTATATCAAACGAACTTGGAATGGGAGTTCATGCAAGTACACACTCGGCAAGGAAATTCACTGAGCTTCAAGGCTGGGTTAATCAATACATTGCAGCCAAAGCGGAAAAAGCATATTTAATGGTATCGGGTATTCCTGTAAAACTAAAGTAGGGCATGTGTAGAGGTCGCATAGTATGCGACCTCTACGATTTAAGATTATGAAAAAAGCAGTATTCAATTGGAGCGGCGGGAAAGACAGCGCATTATGTTTATACGATTGTTTACAAGACAAAGATATAGATATAAAATATTTGTTAACAACAGTAAACAATGAATACAAAAGAATTTCAATGCATGGGGTAAGAAGAGAATTATTGCAATTACAAGCCGAAAGTATTGGAATAAAGTTGCGTGAAATAATCCTGCACAAAATGGCATCAATGAGTATTTAAGATAAATAAATGAAAACCGCTCTTGAAAAGTTAAAAAAAGAAGGAATTGAATATTCAATATTCGGCGACATCTTTTTAGAAAATTTAAGAAAATATAGAGAGAACAAACTTGCCGAAGTTACGATGAAGGGATTATTCCCATTATGGAAAAGGCCCACAAAAGAATTAATAAAAGAATTTATTGATCTTGGCTTTAAAACAATTGTTGTTTGCGTTAATGATAAATACCTGGATAAATCGTTTGCCGGAAGAATTATCAATAATGAATTTGTTAACGATCTGCCGGATAATGTAGATCCTTGTGGTGAGAACGGCGAGTTTCATACATTCGTTTATGATGGACCTATATTCAACAAGCCGATAAACTTTGAACTTAGAGAAGTGGTTCACAAAGAATATAAGCCTAGCGCGGATAATAAAGATGATGAATGTTTTAAGAATAGCAAGGATACTTCGTATGATACGGGATTTTGGTACAAAGACCTTTTATTGAAAAGCTAAGATTAAGAGTAAGATTATGCGTAAGATTAAGAACTATAAAAAAGCGTTTGTTTCATGGACCGGAGGAAAAGATTCTTCTTTAGCATTATTTCTAGCAAAACAATTAGGTTATGAAATTATCGGTTTAGCAACTTTTGTTCCAGAATCATCAAAGTTTCGCGCTCACCCTCTTCATGTTATTGAAAAACAAATGGAATCATTAAATCTTCCTTGGAGAAAGTTAACAGTCAAAGAGCCATACAAACAGAGCTATGAAGAAGCTTTACAAAAATTAAAAGACGAATATGGCATCGAATACTTAATTACAGGTGATATTGATTTAATTGATAACCATCCTGATAACTATATGAAGAATCGCTGTGATGCTGTTGGTTTAAATGTGTTTAATCCGCTTTGGCAAAAATCACGTGAAGATATTTGGTATTTACTTCTGGCCAATAACTTTAAAGTAATGCTAACTTTAGCAAAAAAAGAATCCTTATCAAAAGATTGGATTGGTTCAACAATTACCTCTGAAAAGCTAAAAGAGCTGTCGGAACTTTCGATTACACAAGGAATTGATTTAACGGGTGAAAACGGAGAATTCCATACTATTGTTATTGACTCTCCGGATTTTGAATCGGAATTAAAGTTCAATTCTACTTCTGTTGTTTCGGATAATAAATACAATTACATAAAAATAGATGAAGTTCATCTTAAAACAAAAGAATTGCCTTAAAAACATGAAACTTCTATGAAGCTTTTTATTTCTTCTTTTTCGTTTTTTATAATAATGGAACTCCTAACTGAGTTCAAACTAAAAGCACCAAAAATTTTATGGATGAAAAATGCTGTAGGTGTTTCATAAGAATAATTATCGATTATAAAGCACTAAAAATTTTTTAACAGATGCTAAACAAAAACACATATCGGTTTATAATTACACTTTGCATTGTCATAATTCTTTCTTCATGTGGTAAAAAAAATAGAGAATCTAATACAAAACAAAATGCTGTTTCAGTCCGGTCAATTTATAAAGATCAACTTAAAATAGAATATTCAAAAAGCTTTGAAATAGAATACCTGGATAGTTCAAAAGTAGTAAGAGTTTTTTCGCCTGATGAAAAAAGGACTTTAATTTATCAGTATTTACTTTTGTCTAAAGGTGTTGCTCAACCCGAAGGTTATGAAGATTTCCAGATAATCCACACTCCGGTTAATTCTGTGATTACATTATCAACTTTATATATTGGTTTTTTAGAGAAGATAAATTCACTTGATAAAATAATTGCCGTTGATGAATTCAAATATATAAACTCTTCAACCGTTTGGCAGAAAATAAAAGAAGGAAAAATTTCAGAAGTTGGCCCAACAACGAACGTAAACATTGAAAAAGTTCTCGATCTAAATCCTGATTTACTATTTACATACGGAAACGGTAATCCAAAGCTTGACGGCCATCTAAAGCTGATGCAAACAGGTATTAAAGTTGCTTCGTCAACAAGCCATTTTGAAAACACACCTTTAGCAAGAGCAGAATGGATAAAATTTGTTGCTGTATTTTTCGATAAAGAAAAAGAAGCCAATGAGGTTTTTAACAAGCTTGTTAAAGACTATAATAAACTTGTTAATTTAACAAGAGAGGTAAAAGATAAACCCACTGTCTTCACCCAGGCAATGTATGGCGGTATCTGGTTTACACCCGGCGGAAAAAGTTATATTGCTACGCAATTAAAAGATGCCGGCGCTGATTATATGTGGAAAGACGATTCAACAACCGGAAGTTTACATCTTACTTATGAGCAAGTTTATGAAAAAGCTTATGATGCCGATATATGGATTCATGTTCATTTGTGGAATAAGATAAGTGATGCTCTTGAAAGTGATTCCCGTAACTCCAAGTTCAAAGCATATAAAACTAAAAACATATACAACTATAATGCTTTGCTAAATGAGTTTGGCGGTAATGAATACTTTGAAACAGGGGTTATAAACGCGGATGTTGTTTTGGCTGATTTAATAAAAATATTTCATCCCGATCTTTTACCAGGGCATAAACTAAAATATTATAAAAAGCTTTTAGATGAATAATGCCTAAATCAAAAAGAACAAAATATATTGTAATACTTTTAGGCATAATGTTATGTGTGGTATTCATCTTCGACATTTTTCTCGGTTCGGTTTATATCCCACCTTCGGAGATATTAAACATCCTTGCCGGAAACCCTTCATCTAAATCTTCGTGGACAACAATAATTACTGAGTTTAGAATTCCAAAAGCTGTTACGGCACTTTTGGCCGGAAGTGCCTTATCAGTTTGCGGATTGCTGATGCAGACCTTTTTCAGAAATCCTTTAGCCGGCCCTTTTGTTCTTGGCATAAGCTCGGGAGCAAGCCTTGGAGTTGCCTTGGTAATTCTCACAGTTGGTGCAGCAGGAATTGATATAATCTTGTTAGATAAACTAGCAGGGAAAATAGGAACAACGATAGCTGCGGGGGTTGGTGCAGGGCTTGTGCTGTTATTGATTGCTTTGGTTGCAAGAAAAATAACAAGCAATGTTACACTACTTATTCTCGGTCTTATGATCGGTCATTTAATTGGTGCGTTTGAAAGCATATTAAAATTTTCTAGTACTGCAGAAAGCTTACAAGGATATGTTTTATGGGGACTTGGCAATTTCGGCGGTGTTGTTTGGAACGATCTTTTTGTCATGATCCCTATAATAGTTGCAGGACTCATTTTATCATTCTTAATTTCAAAACAGCTCAACGCTTTTTTGCTTGGCGATAATTACGCAATCAGCATGGGTGTTAATATAAAACTTGTCAGGATATTGATCATAAGCGGAGGCGGAGTTCTCGGCGGCGTGATCACGGCTTTTTGCGGGCCTATCGCTTTCCTTGGAATTGCAGTTCCGCATTTAACAAGAAATTTATTAAACGAATCGGATCATAAAATTTTGATACCGGCAGTTTGTATAGTTGGGGGATTACTCTCAATTGTTTGCGATATAATTTCGCAGTTGCCGGGAAATGATCAAATATTGCCGATCAATGCTGTAACATCATTAATTGGTGCACCGGTTGTCATCTGGATAATCATTAAACAAAGAAATCTAAGAGCTTCATTTACTTGATGAACAAAGTCGAGAACAAACATATAATCAAAACAGCGGACTTATCCGTTGGTTATCATCCTGGTGAAGCAGATGAAATCCGTGTTCTCGATGATATTAACTTATCAATTACCGCTGGAGAACTTGTTTGCTTAATTGGTCCGAACGGGTGTGGTAAATCAACGCTCATAAGAACTATTACAGGAATGCAGCCATCATTAGCAGGTTCGATAACAATTGATGATGCTGATCTCGAAAACCTTAACAGGAATGAACTGGCAAAACAAATCAGTGTTGTGTTAACAGACTATTTTTCTATTTCGAACATGACGGCTTTCTCCCTAGTTTCAATGGGCAGGTATCCCCATAATGGCTGGTTTGGAAAGCTAAGAGATTTCGATCTTGAAATAATTAACAATGCAATTGAATTAACAGGGTTAACTGAACTAAAGAACCAAAACATATCCGAACTTAGCGACGGTATAAGGCAAAAGACAATGATAGCAAGGGCACTTGCTCAAGACACATCAATGATTTTTCTGGATGAACCAACGGCTTTCATTGATCTGCCGGGTAAAATTGAAATAATGCATTTGTTAAGAACGCTTGCATCTAAAACAAATAAAGCAGTGTTCCTTTCGACTCATGATCTTGACCTGGCTCTTCAATCGGCAGATAAGATTTGGTTAATTACTCCGGAGAAAAGCATTATAGTTGATGCTCCCGAAGATTTAATACTCAACGGTGAGTTTGAAAGAGTATTTAACAAGAAGTATGTAAAGTTCAACAAAGATAAAGGTACATTCAAAATAGATTCACAATCCAAAAGAAAACTAAATGTTGCCGGTGATAAAACTGCTGCTCATTGGACAGAGCGCGCACTTGAAAGAATCGGGATCGCAATTGACAGCAACCGGGATAGCAAAGATTTTATAAAAATAGATAATGTTTACGGCAAACTAAAATGGAGCTTAATTTTAGAATCACAAACAAACGAATTCAATTCAATTAATGATTTGATAAACTATTTAAAACAACTATAGATAACGGGGAAATAATGAACAACGATGTTGAAACAATAATAACCGATGAAGAAATAAAAGCTAAGATTGATAATAAGACTAAACCTTTAGGTGCGCTGGGAAGACTCGAAGATATTGGAGCAAAGATTTGCAAAATTCAAAACACAATTTCACCTGAACTTAAAAAACCGCATATATTGGTTTTTGCCGGAGATCATGGAATAGCCCATGAAGATGTTTGTGCTTATCCTCAAGAAGTTACCTTCCAGATGGTTATGAATTTTTTAAACGGTGGTGCCGGAATAAATATTTTTGCAAAACAAAATGGAATTGATTTAAAAATAATAGATGCTGGGGTTAATTACGACTTTAAAGGAATTGCCGGGTTGGAAGATTGCAAAGTTGATTTTGCAACGAAAAGTTTTTTACACAGCAAAGCAATGACAAAAGAACAGTTTGAAGCTGCAATTGAACTGGGGAAAAAATTAGTTGATCAGGTTTATAACACCGGATGCAATATAATCGGTTTTGGAGAGATGGGAATATCAAACACATCTTCTGCTGCAGTATTAATGCACAAGTTTACCGGGCTTCCAATTGAGGAGTGTACAGGGAGAGGCGCCGGACTTGATGATGAAGGATTGAATAGAAAGATCGAAGTTCTAAAACAAGCTATTGCTAAACATGATATAAATGACAATCCAAGTGATATCCTTTTAACCTTTGGCGGATTTGAAATTGTTATGATGGTTGGGGCAATATTAAGGTCAGTAGAACATAAAATGATTTGTCTTATTGACGGATTTATTGCCACGGCAGCATTTCTTGCAGCAACTAAAATAAATAATAAAGTAAATAACTATGCATTATTCTGTCATCAATCCGATGAAAGCGGTCATGAGAGGATGTTGAATTACTTAAAAGCAGAATCCATACTCGATCTCAGGATGCGGCTTGGTGAAGGAACAGGCTGTGCGATTGCATATCCAATAATTAAGTCAGCGGTAAACTTCATAAATGAAATGGCAAGCTTTGAAAGCGCGGGAGTGAGTAAGGATAAATAATTGCTTTGTGCACATTGCGTCTCCTTTGCGTTCTCTGCGGTTCAAACTTTTTTTCTTAACCGCAAAGGCCGCAGAGTTTTTCGCCAAGAACGCAGAGACTATGATAAACTTCATCAAAAAAGAAATAAAAATATTCTTAACCGGAATAATGTTTTACACACGTATTCCCTGTCCTAAGTGGGTTGATCATTCGGAAGAATATTTAAACAAAGCGACCAAATATTTCCCTTTGATTGGCTGGATAGTCGGCGGATTCACAGCAGGTGTTTTTTATCTATTTCAATATATTTTACCTGTTCCGGTTAGTATTATTCTCTCAATGATAAGTGGAATATTACTAACCGGGGCTTTTCATGAAGACGGCTTCGCAGATGTCTGTGATGGTTTCGGCGGCGGCTGGACAAAAGAAAAGATTCTTGAAATAATGAAAGACAGCCGAATCGGGACCTACGGAACAGCCGGCTTAGTTTTAATTTTGCTCCTTAAGTTCTTTTTATTAAACTCAATTGAAGTTTCAGTATTACCCTTTGTTTTAATTGTCGCCCACTCTTTAAGCAGGTTTTCAGCGGCAACTTTTATATTCACTCACGATTATGCCCGCGAAGATGATAAGAGCAAAGTAAAACCTGTTGCGAAAAGAATGTCTGCCGGTCATCTAATTTTTGCAGGATTCTTTGGATTACTTCCAATTTTACTTTTAGGTAATGAAATATATTTGGTAATCGTTTTACCGGTTTTCCTTATGAAATGGTACCTGGGAAAATATTTTAACAAGTGGATTGGAGGTTATACGGGCGATTGTTTAGGAGCGGCTCAGCAAATAACCGAAGTAACAATTTATTTATCATTTTTGGTGCTATGGAAATTTATATAATTCGCCATACTAAAACTAAAATAGCAAAGGGTATCTGTTACGGTCAATCAAATGTTGATTTGGCAGAATCGTTCGAGGAAGAGATGCAATCACTTTTGAATAAAATACCTGAAAAATTTGATGTAATTTATTCAAGCCCTTTAGAACGTTGCAAGAAACTTGCCGAATCATTGAGAACAGAAAAGATAGTTTTTGACGACAGTCTCAAGGAACTGAATTTCGGTGATTGGGAATTAAAAAAATGGGACGAAATCGACCAAGCAGAATTAAATAAATGGATGAATGATTTTGTAAATGTTACTCCGCCAAACGGTGAAAACTATTTGGGCTTATTTGAAAGAGTTAAACACTTTTGGGAAAACAATATTGTAAATAACAAAAACAAAAAAATAGCAATTGTAACTCATGCCGGGGTCATTAGATCAATAATGGCTTTGATATTAAATTTGGATTTAAAAAATACCTTCAACCTAGTTATTGACAACAGCAAAATCACGCGAATTGATATAATTGATAATTTCCAAACGTTAAAGTATACTAACTGCTGATCTTATAAGTTGTCATGAAGGATAATGAAACTGTGATTAGAAGTCTCCCAAGAAAACTCTATACAGTATTTATCTAGTTATATTAAAGACTCGAAACAGATAATTAAACGATTAACATTTTTTATTAACTGTTTTGAAAAAACCTTTTACTTAATTATTATAACTGTATGGAATAAGGAGTTTTCACTTCCTATTAAATTTAATTAGGAGAGAAAAGATGGGTTTTATAAACGAAATTATTTGTTTTTTTGTTAAAACATTTAACTCGTTTCTTTCCCTTGAGCCTTCTAATCAATGGCTTATAATGCTCACATTGATAATTGCAATTTTTACTGGATTGTATGCTAGAGTCACTATGGTTTTAAAAAAACAGTTTTTTGGGAAATACCACCTTATTTTGCAAAACTTTCAAATGAGAAATTACTTGTTGATGATAGAAAAGTAATAGATAAAAAAGTAAGCATAAATGTTCAGGTTGATCCTGATGATATGAAAGACAGGGTTGCAATTTATATTGAAACTACAGCGGGAAAGTGTAAATCTATTACAGGCGGTTGTCACACCGGACTTAGTGAAAAAGAGAGCACTACGATTAGAAAAAAATGGGAACGGCAGACTAAACGTCCTTGGAAACAATGGTGGACAAAAGATAATTATTTAAAAAGGAAAGAACAGGTTGATAAAGTATTTGAAAAAGATGAAAGAAAGCAGCAAGAATAATCTGGATTCGAGAATAAGATACTTCTAATTATAATAAACTATGTTAACAAATAAACATATTATGTAGAAAGGAATTAAAATGAATTGGCATAGAAAATTTTTTGCTTTGTTCTTCTTGATCATATCTCTGAGTTTATCTGCAAAGGCTCAAGAAAATAGAAATAGTATTGAACATAAAAACAAGTGGCGTATTGAAGGCGGTATTTCAATTTCGATGTTTCAGCAACAGGTAAAATCTGAAGTCGGAGGAGAATCCGGTGACCCGCTTATAAACGAAAATCAATTCGGCTTCATGCTTATGAGTACATATCAAATTCATGAATATATTAGTTTAGGATTATTTTTAAGAACAGATATCGGGTTAAGGGAAGCAGCTAGGTTTAAGGAAATCGACGCTTCCGGTAAAGCCATTGCAGAAAATCAGCTTGGAGGCGACTATTCCGAGTTTTGGCTGGGACCTGCTGCTAAATTTACTTGGCGTCAGGTTTTTCTTGAGCTTGGCTATGCAGTAATCGGGAGAAGATCGGACGATGGAAGAACCGATATTTTTAACGAAAGTGGAGATAACTCAGGCGTGTTGACCGTAAACCCGTCTGTTGCCTGGATGTTTAACCTAGGTGGTGAATTTGAACTATCGAGTAACCTATTATTGCAAATGAGACTTGAATACAGGATAAGATACTATAACGAAAGGGATGGTGAGAAACTTAGAAATAATATTGAGCATGGAACTCAAAGCCTTGCACCTGTAATTGGAGTAGCTTTTAAATTATGAGAACTATTTTTTTTATTATATGCGGAGTTTTATTAAATAGCCATTGCTCCTCCAAATGGTGAGAGCTATCAAGATTTATTTGAAAGAATAAAACAGTTTTGGGCAAGCAACATTGTTAACCGAGCAAATGAAAAAATAGCTATTGTAAGTCATGCCGGGGCAATAAGAGCTATTATTGCCATGATTTTGAGCCTTGATCTTAAAGCATCTTTTAATCTTACAATTGATTATGCCGGGGTTACATGTATTGACATGAAAGACAATAATACTGCGATAATAAAATATATTAATTGCTAGCTTACAGAAAGCATCATAGATTTTTATTTTTACACGGAATCAAAGCCCGGATAAATAGAAAACCTATTCAAAGCTAGCCTTACGAATTCTTGATTTCATACAACCAATTCTCCGGATAACCCGTCTATTTAAAAGGCTGTGCTAAAATTCAAATTGTAGGGCGATTTGTTAAATCGCCCATGCAAACTTTTAAAAGATAACAAACATTTTGGGCGAAACAGCTTTTCGCCCTACAATTTTCACACAGCCTCTTAAGAGTAGGGGGTATTCTTATCAAATCATTTACTATTTTTTATCAAAATAGATTCATGAAGGGTAGGTAATTTTATGAAGAATTATATTATAATATGGTTGGTTACTGCAGTTCTATTGAGCAGCCAAGCAAAAAAGGAAGTAGAATTTCCCCAGAACACAGCAAACAGATCGGTTGACGGCACCATTTTGATTTCAGATAAACTCCCCAAAATAAAAATTAAAGTAGATGACGAATTTAAATTCATCGGAAATTTCGATTTCGAAATTATCGCATTATCGGATGAATACAAAGATGAAGTTAAAGGTAAAGCCATTGCAGCCGGAGAAAGATTTGTATTTGCAGTTGCAGATGTAAATAAAGTAGTTGAAAAGTTGTTCATTGTTCAGTTAGAGGGATTTTTACCGGGTTTTGATTTTAAATTTAATTATAATTTTGCCAATGCAGATTTTATTGGTGATAATAAATACAGGCACAATACATGGTTTTACGACAGCAAGAAGTTAGCCGAACAAAATCCCCATGGAGAAGGTGCCAAAACCAGATTGTTTTTAGAGGAGAAGGGATTTAAATTAGAAGATCAATTCATGATGTCGAGATTTGTTGGCTTAGCAAGTGAAGATAGAAAAAACGAGATTATAATTTTCTATATTGAGATGTTAAATGGAACGACAGGCTACACGCTTGAAGAATATGAGAATTTGAAAGACGGTGAGGAGGCTAAAACAATTGATAGCTCTTTTGTCGAGCGCTCAAAGAAAAGTTTTACTATAATTGAAGGATAATTATTAATTACAAAAAAAGCTTTGAAAAACAGGATAAATAAATGAATAAATTAATAGAATTTCCTTCCCAAACTGAATATCCTCCTTACGCCGAAATGTACATGAAATTAGTTCAAAAGGACGGAACTCTTTTAAAACAGTTAGAGGATAATTTAGAAGAAACAAAAAAGTTTGTAGCATCGTTAACTGAAGAGGAATTAAATTCCAGATACTCTGATGATAAATGGTCAATAAAAGAAGTGCTGGTACATATTATTGATGATGAAAGAATATATGCTTACCGGGCGCTTGCATTTGCAAGGAATGATAAAACGTCTCTTCCCGGTTTTGAGCAAGATTATTATGCAAAGCATTCGGACACAAATAATAGAGCAATTGAAAATATAATGGAAGAATACGAAGCTGTGCGAAAGTCAACGATAGCTTTATTCAACGGATTTTCAGAAGAAGCGCTTGTGAGGATCGGTACTGCTGACGGCAATAGAGCAAGTGTTCGTGCTTTGGGATATCACATTGTCGGTCACGAATTACATCACATTAAATTTTTCAAAGAAAGATATTTAAAAAGAGACTAACCATGATTTCAAGACATTGGACTGCCTTGGCGCGAAAAGAAAGAGCAAATGATTATATTGCTCATCTTCAAAATGATACTTTCAAACAATTATCGAGCATTGGTGGTTTTTTAAAAGCTTCAATATTAAGCAGGGAAACTGAAGAAGGTGTGGATTTTTTAATAATAACCGAATGGGAAACTCTTGAAGCAATCAAAAAGTTTGCCGGGGTAAATTACGAAACTGCGGTAGTACCGGAAATAGCTCAGAAGATGATGATCCGTTATGATAAAAAAGTCGAGCATTACGAAATGAAACATTCAATACAAAACAAGAAAGAATAGAAAATGGACAAACAATATAACTACGTTACAAAACTCGATATCAAATTCGAGCATCTGCAAAAAATTGACATTCCGCAAATGGTTAAAGATTGCAAGGACAAATGGTTCAACCAGACTTTAACAAAAGTAAATGACAGTGTAGTAAGACTTGGAATTGTTGAAGGTGAATACCATTGGCATAAGCATGAGAACGACGATGAATTTTTCTTTGTGCTCGAAGGGCAATTGCTGATAGACATGAACGATCAAACAATTGAATTAAATCCAAACCAGGGGGTGACCATTTCCAAAGGAGTGATGCACAGGCCAAGAGCACCAAAAAAAACAGTAATGCTGATGATTGAAACGAGCGCAATACAGCCGACAGGTGATTAAAGGTTATTATAAGGAAGTCAAAAATCATCTCTGTACACTTAATTTATCAACTCATTTGCCAATTAAGATATTTAGTCTTATATTCCAAATAATTAAAGACTTTTCGGATTAAAAACGCTGTGTTTGACAGTCAATTAGTTTCAACACCAAATAGTAATTAATCTTATTTAATAGATTTTTTGATGGAAAAATATCAAAATTCATCTGAATCAAAGCAGAAATTATCTACTGTCAATTGTCCATATTGTTTTTCAAAAATTTCTTTTGAGGCTGAAGTTTGTTCTTATTGTACTAGAGACGTTGGGAGATTAATTCGCGCTGAAAAAAAGCTAAAAGAAATAGAATCCAAAATTAATAAACACGAAGTTGTTCAACTAGAAGACATTTCGACAAGCCCAATTATCAGACCTATTATCTTTTCCTTCTACTTGATAACTATAACGTTTAATTTACTTCAAACTTATCAGATTTCGTTTTTCATAGATATACCATCATATACTACTCAAATTATTGCGTTCATCATAGGCGTTGTTATTGTAATTTATCAAAGAGACTACAATATCTGGAAATTTTTTTTAATCGGGTTTGTGCAACCTATAATTTCAATAATTATTTTTGCGTTATATGCAAATATCAAAATAATTCAAGAATTACCTATAATAGGTGCTGAGCTATTTCAGCATGCTACTTTTGTTGGAACAGCTGGCGCGTTGGGTATATTAATTGCTTCATTTTTTTATTCAACTATAACAAAACAACCTCGAAGTTCAAGATTGTTAAGTCTTTCAGTTTTTACAGAATGGATTTATACTTCAGAATCACGTTTAGAACGGATTGAAAAATTTATACTAAAAGTTATTGCTATTATAACCCCGATTATTAGTATAATATCAAAGATTATTTAATTCACAATATTAATTGAAATTAAATATGAGTTTTTCATTGTTTTTTACAATTGTGATTTATTTTTTGCCTTTATGTTTATTTTCTCAGAATCCTCCTTGTTCGATGGATTCAAAAATAAAAACAATTCACATTATATTCAGCGGAGATGATGTAGCTTTATCAGACACGTTTAGTGTTGAAATTAAATGTATTAATGGGAATCGCAGTGCTTTCCCAGTTGGAGATGGATATTGGGAAGTAAATTTAAAATTTTACAGTATTAATCTTCAAGATTGCGAAATTTCACCTGTTCGCGAAGGATATACGACTGTCCAAAAGGTTAAAACCACTAGATGTTCAGAAAAAAACTGTGTTGGTTTAATGGAATTTAAATTTAAAAAAATTAGAATATGGCAAGTAAATATAGAAGCAAAGTACAAAGATAATCCACAAAGAATAAAAATAGATAATGAAAAATTTGAAAATGGTTCTGAAATAACATCTTTTTTTACGCCGGATTTAAAGTGGGATGAACCACTTGAAATGGATATCCATTTTAATCCTGTTGATGAGCCTAACTCAATTTATAAGTATACTTTGGAACTGAAAGATTTTGGAATCAATCAGGAAAAGAGAAGGTCCATCTTAAATCGAAATGATATCGTAGATAGTCTTAAGCCGAATATTTCCAGAATTAACATAGTTTCTAAGATTGGAGCGAAAACATTAGCTGAAGAAAGAGTTAAAGTAGACTCAGTAATATTCCAATTAAAAAAACCAAAGCCATGATTTGTTTTGATAAAATAATATTAACATTTGTTTTTATTTTTTCATATTCGTGTTTTGCGCAAGAGCTTGAACTTTTTGAGCTAGATGATTTTGTTGACCCTAAGGAGTTTCGCACTAACGTACAAAATGATACAATAAAATCTCAATCGTTCCTGGCAACGTATGTTTTAGCTGGTGTCGACCGCAATTACCAGTTTCGTAATGAATTTTCTAAATCTACCATAAGCTTTATAAGAATAACTAATAGTCTTTATTTTTCACACTTTCAAATGAATTTGAAATTAGCAAAATTAAATTCTCACACCTGTAAAAATATAAATTGCGATGGCACACCAAATTTTAAGAGCAGGTTACAGTTTGCTATATATTCTTTGGACGAGACTACAAAAGAATATCTCGGACGATATCAATTTTCGTGGAATGTTGTAAATCGACCTGGTCGAGGATTGATTCATGAATTCAGTATAGATCTTGATTTTTCAATCCCAGATGAAAATTGGCCGTTTTATGGTGGTTTAATTTACGCAAATAAACCATGGGAAAAAGAACAATACTTAGGTTTTGCCGGCAGATATACAATAATAAGATTTGAAAATAATTCTAATTTAAAGTGGGGAATAGGAATTTCAGGGGAGGACATTGGTGTTTGGCGTTGGGGTGTTTTCCGCAATGAATTTTCTGTTGAACTTTCAGGTATTCCTTTGTCCTCTTCATTACATATAATATATTCACTATCTCGCCAGTTATATATAGGAGAATGGAATCATGAGGTAGGTGCTTTTCTAAGCATACCCCTAATTGGACATTTGTTTTAAGATTTTTTTAGAAAATAATGTCTACTTACATTTGATTTAATTTTTTTTAGCTTATTCAACCAACAAATTAATTCCAAATCTAAAACCACTCACCAATAAGCTTTCAAAATGCCGACAAATATTTTTAGATGAGTTTATTAAAATAGTAGATAAACTTATCTTGGTGTCAAGAACCATATATTCGCGCTTAATGTATTAGCCAAAAATAGAATTGACATCTTTTTATAAAATTTCTTGCTTTTTAAGACGTCGCATCTTAATATACAATTATAACTAAGTTTAATTTTCCCAATCCGATTCAATTTGTTAATAGAATCTCTATTAAGAAATTTGAAAGAATTCAATAATTAATGAGAGATTAAAAGAAAAATGAATACTAACTAATAGAGAGATGGAAATGAAAAAAATACAATCTTTAATTACACTTATCTCACTAGGATTTGTTTTAATTTCATGTTCAAACAATAGCTCAGAGAATCAATCTACCTCTAAAGATAAAACTAAAGAGACTTTTTCTTTGAAAACATTAGTTCCAGAGGAAAAGCAAGTTCCGGATTCAGTAATTGAATTGTTACATGCACAACATCATACTCATAAAGTGCTCGAAAGACGCACTGTACCTGGACCCTTCAAAGCACCTGAAATGAAATACTATTCTGAACATGTAGCAACCATAGATGATATGCCGACTATTAATCCAGGTCCCGGAGAATATGTTCATGTAATGGAAGGCCAACGGCATGGTTATCAAAACCTGACTATTGGAATTACCGAAACTTTTCCCGGAGGCGCTCCGCCTATGCATACTCACGAAGGTGAAGAATCTCATGTGCTGTTGGAGGGAGAAATTCTTTATGCTTTGGGAGATACTCTTTTCACCTTAAAAGCTCCTTATATGGTAAACATTCCGCCGATGGTTCCGCATGCATTTAAAAATATTGGGGAAGAAACTGCAAATCTTGTTGTGATTTTTCCAACAAATGTTTGGAAATATGATGTGCTGGATTATTTCCCATTTGAAAATCAAGACACAGTTAAAAACGAGTGATTTGAGTTTGCTATCAATAATTTATTGTTTTTTAGACAGCGTATCTTAATTCTCTAAGGTACTCAGCAAAGAAGTTTACACGGAAGATTTCAATTTGAAATAGGGAGCTTAAAATCATCAGTAAGAAAAGCTAATAGACAATAAATAAGGAATAGCCTTACCTTATTAAAAGAAATCTACAAAAGTTAACTGAGACTGAATACAAAGATTGAAAAGTATTTTTCTCAAAATCAACGAAATTCAAAAACTAAATAATAACTGCTATGAAAAAAATATTAATACTAATGCTATTGTCTGTTTTAACAAAAAGCCAGGAATGGGAAATTGTTTCCCTAAAAGGTCCCGGGCCAAGATACATTAACCAGTTAGTTTACTCGAATGATGGAATATTATTGTTTGGCGGCAAGCATAACAATAATAAAGGTTATAGTGATCTTTGGAAATGGGACGGTAAAAATTGGAATCTCTTAGATAGCGCTAGTACAGTAGGTAAAAGATGGGATCATAGCTATGTCTTCATGAGTGAAGGTTATAAACTATTTCTGTTTGGCGGGAGAACATTTAGAATAATTAATGGGAAAGAAGAAAGAACCGACTTGAACGATAACTGGATTTACAAAAACGGTAAGTGGGAAGAACTAATAATCAAAAGTCCGCAAGTAAGAAGTTCTCACGCACTTGCGTTTGATATAAATAATGAGAAAGTAATATTATTTGGAGGGCGTAACAAAAATAATGTTTTCGGAGATACTTGGGCGTTTAATGGTAAAAAATGGGAGCAACTAGATATCTCAGGTCCGCCGCAAAGATTCGGTCATACTTTAGTGTACGACCCTATATCAGAAGCAATCTATCTTTTTGGAGGACACGACGGGGAAAAACTATTAAACGATTTCTGGTCATACAAGGATGACCAGTGGATTGAGTTGAAAACAAAACATAAACCTTCTCCAAGGATGGCACATTCAATGCAATTTGATAACAATGGTAAAGCTATACTATTTGGTGGTTGGGATAATTCAAATTCTGTTTCAGGCGAACTTTGGAAATGGTCGGACAAAGAATGGAATATATTGGATTTAGAAAAAGTACCTCAAGCCCGACTATCCCATGCAATTGGTTTTGACATTAAGAATGAAGAATTTCTACTGTTTGGTGGAAGCACAGGATTTAGCGGTAAATTTCTTTCGGAAACATGGAAACTTAGAGCCAAATCGTAAGAAATTTAATGTTTTTATTGAAACTCTATTTTCTAGTAGTAACTAATGAATAGAAAGATGAATCCAATAGAAAAATTTAAAGACTGGTATAATGAAGAACTTCTGAAAAGCAGTGTTAAGATCCCGTCAGCTTGCTGTTTGTCTACGACTGGTTTGGACGGATATCCAAATTCCCGGTTTGTTTCATTAAAAGATGTAGTCGATGACAAATTCGTTGTTACCGGACCAATGAATTCCAGAAAAGGATTGGAATTATTAGATAACCCAAAAGCTTCGTTAACTTTTTGGTGGACGGAGACGGAGAGACAAGTACGAGTACAAGGAGATGCAACAATGTTGGAGGATAATCTCGCAGACGATTATTTCAAAGAAAGGAATAGAGATTCCCAAATTGTAAACACAATATTCGATCAGGGAAAAGAAATTGAAAGCTTTGATGAATTGGAAAGGGTTTATGAAATTAAGAAAACTGAATTTGAGAGAAAGGAAATCCCACGCCCCAAAAATTGGGGAGGTTTTTATATCATTCCTAAAAGAATAGAATTCATGGTATTTAAAGAATCGCGATTCCATTTACGGGAATTAAATATAAGAGTTGGAAGTGGGTGGAAAACACAACAACTGCAGCCTTGAGTTGATCATAAAACAAACTGCTCTTCTGATTTACATTGATGAATAAAATAAGTGTACTTAAATTTGGAACATTGTGAAAAATTTGTTGAACTATAATTTTCTTTTAAACCAATGTGCCGGCAAACTGTGCACTACATTTAAGATAAAAAAACATTATGAAAAAACTAACTGTATATCAGATTGATTCTTTCACTAAGGAAAGATTCAAAGGAAATCCTGCGGGAGTAGTGGTAAACGCAGATGGATTAAACGAAGAACAAATGCAATTGATAGCGAGGGAGTTAAACAATTCCGAGACCGCTTTTTTGTTTTTTTTCTACAGCAATGATTGTGACGGAGTGATAAGATATTTTACACCAAAGACAGAAGTGCCGACTTGCGGTCATGCTACTATTGCTGCAATGTATGCAAAAGCAATCGAAGAAAATTTAGACTCTTGTGTGCTGAGATTTAAAACCAAAATAGGTGTTTTACCTTTTGAGATAATTAAAAAAGGTGAAGATTATCAAGTGATTATGACTCAAGGCCTATTTGAGCTTAGTCCTCCGTTTGATGATAAAACCATCGAAAAATTAACAAAGGCTATAGGAATTGATAATTCCGATTTAGACAAAAGATGTCCCATACAGATAGCGTCAACCGGTCATTCAAAAGTTATGATCGGAATTAAGAGTAGAGAGAAGCTTAATAGCCTTGAACCAAACTATAATGATCTTGCTGACTTGAGCCAACAAATTAAATGTAACGGTTACTTTGTCTTTACATTTGATTCCGATAACAAAGATATACTGACTTACGGCCGGATGTTTGCACCGGCAATCGGAATAAATGAAGATCCAATCACAGGCAATGCAAACGGTCCTTTGGGAGGATATTTGATACAAAATAGAATTGTTGAGACTCAAGATGACTTCTTCGAATTTAATGGCAGACAAGGAGAAAAGATGAACAGGCTTGGAACTATGAATGTCAGGGTTAATGTAGATAATGTCAGGCCTTCATTGATACAGATAAAGGGTGATGCAACAGTAATCTTCAAAACAGAGATTATAATTTGATTGATAGTAACTGACTTATTATTAAAATTTTATAAGGTACCCAAAACGATTGAGTGTACATCAAAAGTATTAACTGTATTCCGAACGAAGTGAAGGAATCTCATTGGTGAGTTATAATTGAAAGATTGCTTCGTCGTAAACTCCTCGCAATGACTATAAATAAAATTTTGAGCCACCGATAGCATTTTTTTGATAAATCGAACTTTTCAAATGTTGATGAATACAATATAGGTGCTTAAATTTGAAATATAGTTGTGAACCACTATTAATAAAAACAATTCAAGAGAAGAACGTTTTATGAAAGAAGAAATGAATATTCAAGACAGAATGTACCTTGAGATGAAGGACAAAAAGTTTTTTGAGAAAGTACAAACATATGGTTATGAATACTTGCAAAAAGCATTCGAAAGAAATGTCTATCCAACGGATGAAGCCTTAAACAACTTAAAGCATTTCGAAGAAGAATTACCCATCGAACCTTCGAACGCTAATGATGTTATAGAAATTTTGAATAAATACGGGTCACCGGCAACTGTTTCACAAGTTGGAGGTAGATATTTCGGATTCGTAAACGGCAGTGTTGTTCCTGCGGGATTAGCCGCTAAGAACTTAGCCACTTATTGGGATCAAAATACTGCAATGCAGGTTATCTCACCTATTTCTTCTAAGCTTGAAACCGTTGTTGAAGAATGGCTGAAACAACTGTTTGGTCTACCAGATAGAACCGTGGCCGGATTTGTCAGTGGTACTTCCTCTGCAACATTTTGCGGTTTGGCTGCAGCGAGGTACAGATTGCTAAAAAGATTAGGCTGGGATATGAATGAAAAGGGATTATTTGATGCTCCGAAAATTAGGGTGGTTACAAGTAAGCATGCACATTCTACTGTTCTTAAAGCAATCGGATTATTAGGATTTGGAAAAGATAATATAGAATGGGTTGATGTTGATGAACAAGGAAGAATGATTGCTGAGCAACTTCCGGATTTAGATGGAAGGACAATAGTTATTCTTCAAGCCGGTAACGTGAACAGCGGCTCTTTTGACCCATTTGCAGAGATATGTAAAAAAGCAAAAGAAGCAAATGCCTGGGTGCATGTAGACGGGGCATTCGGTTTATGGGCAGGAGCTGTTGATAAATTGAAGCACCTCACAATAGGAGTTGAAAAGGCTAATTCATGGGCGGTAGATGGACACAAAACATTGAATACACCATACGATTGCGGTATAATTTTGTGTGAAGATAAAGAAGCAATTGTATCCGCCTTGCATATGACTGGGGGCTACATTATTCTAAGTGAAGAAAGGGATGGTATGTTTTATACTCCGGAGATGTCAAGGAGAGCAAGAATTATAGAGCTTTGGGCTACCATGAAGTATTTAGGAAGAAAGGGCATTGAACAGATGGTTTACGGACTGCACCAAAGAGCAGTTCAATTTGCAGAAGAAATAAGTAAGGTTAACGGGTTTGAAGTGTTAAACGATGTTGTTTTTAATCAAGTAATGGTAAGTTGTGAAACAGACGAATTAACAACAAGAGCAATTAAGGGAATTCAAGAATTAAGAGAATGCTGGGTTGGAGGCTCAAATTGGAACGGAAGGAAAATAATAAGGATTAGTGTTTGTTCTTGGGCTACAACATCAGATGATATAATACGTTCGGTAAAATCTATTGAGCAAGCATTAAATGAAATAAACAAAGAATCAAAAAATACTGCAGCCAATTAGGTAAATATAATTTTGGAAAAGAAACTCTCAGGTATAAAAGTGTAGAAGAACTCCCTCTTCCAATCATTGGAAAAATTTTAAAGGAGTTATTTAATTAACGACCCTAAAGCGTCTAATGTTATTATGAAAAATTATCCGATCGATAATTTCATTATCTGCTATTTCTGAGAGACGGGAAATGGGTTTAATGTTGAAAAAGAGACTGTAAAAAAGTTTGTGTAAATAGCGGCAGTTTCGGTATTTTAACCCGCCTTAGCTTATGCCCAGGCGGGTTTGCCCTCTATAGCCGGGACAGTGACAACCTGTGTAATGATTATCATTTCCCGAAAATTACGATGGCTCTACAACTCCGAGTTTCTCCAGCAGCTGTGGTTTTTCTTCCAGTGCAATGCGGGCGATTGCAATAAAATCGCTCAGCCATTCTTCTAATTGGTCTACTACATTATCTCTTTCCAGGGTGGCTTGCTGTGCTTCGCCTTTTTCTTTTTCCTGAACTGCATTGGCGGTTTCCAATTCTTCCAGAAGTGTTTTACCGGCTTCTAATTTTATTTGCGTCATGCCGTAAGCAGACATTTTTTCTATTACACCTGCATCTGCAAGGGCATTTAGATAAAACTGCTTTGCCTGTGCTAACCAGCCGGAAAGTGTTTTTTTGCGGATACCGTTTAAACCCAGTTTCCGGTATAATGCATACTCGGATTTTAGCACTACCCTTGCAACTTTAACAAAACGCATATACTCTTTATCCGCTTTTTCCCAGGTTTCATTTAATGTGCCTGTTGCTTCAAATTGATCACCGTATTCTTTCTGTTGTTTCTGCTGTAAACTGTTTGCCGTATCCAGCAGGGTTTTCCCTTCATTAAGCCGGATATCATCATAACCTAATTCCGTTAATAATGTCTTAACTTCATCTTCCTTAAGTGCATTATCAATAGCAACCTGCGCTGCCAATAGCCTATCTGCCATTGATTTTTTTGGCCTTGCCATAACTGTCTCCTTTTTTTGAGTGAATATTCCACAGGTGAATTACATTTATAGTCGGTTCACATGCGTTAAAGAAAAAAATATTTTATGTACTCCAATTCAATGTCGCTTTAATTAATAAAAACTGCATACCAATCGCTGCTGCTTATTAATATTCTATTGTTGCATGCTAAAATATCGTTGCTACCTGTTGATTTATCATTGCTACCAGTTAAAATATCGTTGCTACCTGTTGATTAGTCACTGCTACCAGTTAAAATACCGTTGCTACCTGTTGATTTATCACTGCTACATGTTAAAATACCGTTGCTACATGTTGATTTGTCATTGCTACATGTTAAAATACCGTTGCTACTTGTTGATTTATCATTGCTACCGGTTAAAATATCGTTGCTACCTGTTGATTAGTCACTGCTACCAGTTAAAATATCGTTGCTACCAGTTGATTTATCACTGCTACCAGTTAAAATATCGTTGCTACCTGTTGATTTATCATTGCTACCGGTTAAAATACCGTTGCTACCAGTTGATTTATCACTGCTACCGGTTAAAATATCGTTCCCGCGTTTTGTTCTTTCAGGGATATTTAACTTATTCAGCATTGCTTTTATTTGTTTTTGAGGAAGTTGCAGTAGTTTTTTTGATGGCACGATATTATATAATTGATTTGTTAAATGATTCTTTTTTAAATTCTACATTCAAAATATTATTGATATTTTCATCTTAGATTTAAAATACCGCACAAAACTATTATTTAATTATTAATCTGTCAACTAAAATATTCGTGATATAATTTTTTTTGCAGAGGATACTTTTGGCTGGAATCTCCTGCCTAAATTATGGGTTTCCTGCTCAGCAAGGTGTTGCAGATTTTTTATATTGTAATTCCAATCTTGCTTTTGTAGTGACAGCCTGCCCTGTGTTTTTAACGGGGAAGTAATCCCAAGTGCACTTTGTAGTATAGTTTAGAGATTGCTTCGCTCGTAAATCTACCTGTCGGTAGACAGGCTCACCCGCAATCAATAACAATTTTATTTAGAGTTTCTACAAAATAATATATT
>CAJHYN010000168.1_pt1 | contig 27133 bp, 18 predicted proteins | sample 9198641 | NCBI WGS metagenome assembly CAJHYN01 (sample SAMEA7708370, study PRJEB35096) | sediment metagenome | biome: marine neritic benthic zone biome [ENVO:01000025]; feature: sediment [ENVO:00002007]; material: shallow marine sediment [ENVO:03000034] sea grass bed [ENVO_01000059] ... | reverse complement strand
TAATAGTTTGTTTCAATATTTTCATTGTCCAACTTTGAATTGATATCGTTCCTAACAAGCTTACCGCCAAAAGACATATTGTAATGACTGAAAACGCTGTCACGATTTTGATAAACTTCTGTTTTATCAATGTGATATGCATTGTCGCTTTCATTTTGCACTTTATAAAAATCTATTACCGAATTTTCTTCAGCATAAATTTCTGTTAAAGTGTTTGTGAAGTACGCTTTTTTACCATAACCAATATAATTAGCAATAATATTTGCCTGGCTGCCTTTTCCGGCAACTATCAAATTTCTGGGGAGTGAGATAATTTCATTATTATCCGAGCCATTTATAAATATTATCTGTAAAGGCTTTTCTATAATTTTATTATCAGGAATGAAAATAAAGACACCATCTATTGAGTACGCTGTGTTTAGTGCATTAAAACCATTTTCTATTTTTGAAAGTTTTGATAAATATTTATCGGTCAATTCCGAATTATTTTTCATTTGATTTGACAGGCTGTCAATTATCACACCTTCAGAATAATCAGATAAAGCAGATAATTCTTTTTTAAAGATTCCGTTAACAACAACCAGCAAATCTGAATCAACTTCATCTATACAAAAACTATCAACTACTTTGGATGTAATTTCGGTTTGGTTAACATGCAAAGGATGTTCAAAATTGCTTTTTACTAAATTGGCAACATTGGTGTACTTCCATTCTTCGTTCCTTGTTGTTGGGAATTCCAATTCCTCTAGCCTCTTAAGTGCATCTTTCCTGATCTTATAAAAGGATGTTTCGGATTGTCCATTCAGCTTTTCTTCAAAGGCGGGAAAACCTTCAGTGTATTTTTTCAATAAGTTACTTTCTGCCGGCATCATCTTCTCCTTAATTAAGCTGTTTCCATTTGTTCTTCTTTAATCCAGTCATACCCTTTTTCTTCAAGCTGCAGAGCTAACTCTTTTCCACCGGATTTTATTATTCTACCTTTGTACAATACATGTACAAAATCCGGAACAATATAATTTAATAGCCTTTGATAGTGCGTTACTACTATAGAAGCGTTTTTATCCGAACGGAAAGTATTAACACCGTTTGAAACAACTTTTAATGCATCAATATCCAAACCTGAGTCTGTTTCATCAAGTAGAGCAAGCTTAGGATTGAGCATAAGCAACTGGAATATTTCATTTCTCTTTTTCTCACCACCTGAAAATCCGGCGTTCACTGAACGGCTTACCAACGAATTATCCATTCCAACAATTTTTGCTTTCTCTTTCATTAAATCCAAAAACTCTTTTGGCGAGATTTCATCCTGACTGTGATGTTTTCTAATTTCATTAATAGCAGCTTTCAAAAATGTAGCATTTGTTACACCGGGAATTTCAATAGGATATTGGAACGCTAAAAACAATCCTTCGCGCGCTCTTTCATCCGGAGCCATATCAAGTAAATCATTGTCTTCAAAAACCACTTCACCTTTAGTTACTTCAAATGCTTCGTGACCTGCTAAAACATTTGCCAACGTACTTTTGCCTGATCCATTAGGACCCATTATGGCATGAACTTCTCCAGCTTTTACTTCAAGATTTATACCTCTTAGAATCTCTTGTCCTTCTATATTTGCATGTAAGTCTTTAATTTTTATCATTGTTTATTTATCCTTTTGTTTACCTTCAGCTATTAACTATTAGCTGTTTTTTAATTTATAATTTTTCATTTATAATTGGTTTTACCCAACACTTCCTTCTAAACTAATTGCTAATAATTTCTGAGCTTCAACAGCAAATTCCATCGGTAGTTCATTAAACACTTCTTTGCAGAATCCGTTTACAATCATATTTACAGCATCTTCTGTGCTTATTCCTCTCTGATTCAGGTAAAATATTTGGTCTTCACCTACTTTTGAAGTTGTTGCTTCATGTTCTACCATCGCTGATTCATTATCTACTTCGATGTAGGGAAAAGTATGAGCTCCACAGGTGTTTCCCATTAACATAGAATCACACTGAGAAAAATTACGAGCGTTGTCAGCCTTCTTTCCTATTTTAACTAAACCGCGGTATGAGTTATCGCTCTTACCTGCAGAGATTCCTTTAGAGATAATTGTGCTCTTAGTGTTTTTGCCTATGTGAATCATCTTAGTGCCTGTATCAGCTTGCTGGCGATTATTAGTTACAGCTACTGAATAAAATTCGCCAACTGAATTATCGCCTTGCAAAATACAACCGGGGTATTTCCATGTTACGGCCGAACCGGTTTCAACTTGCGTCCAGGAAATTTTTGAATTGACACCACGGCAAGCACCGCGTTTTGTTACAAAATTATAAATCCCGCCTTTGCCTTCACTATCACCGGGATACCAGTTTTGAACAGTTGAATATTTTATTTCAGCATTGTCCATTGTTATAAGTTCAACTACAGCAGCGTGTAATTGATTTGTGTCTCTCATCGGAGCAGTACATCCTTCCAAATAACTAACGTAACTTTCTTCGTCTGCAATAATCAAAGTACGCTCAAACTGTCCGGTATCCATTGCGTTAATTCTAAAATATGTTGAGAGTTCCATTGGGCAGCGGACACCTTTTGGAATGTATACAAATGAGCCGTCACTGAACACTGCGGAATTCAAAGTCGCAAAATAGTTATCTGTGTAAGGCACAACTGAGCCCAGATATTTTTTTACTAATTCAGGATGCTCCTGTAAAGCTTCTGATATTGAGCAAAAAATTATCCCTTTTTCAGCGAGCGTTTCTTTAAATGTTGTAGTTACAGAGACAGAATCAAAAACATCATCAACAGCAACTCCTGCTAATTTTTTCTGTTCTTCCAAAGGAATGCCAAGCTTCTCAAATGTTTTTAATAATTCAGGATCAACTTCATCAAGGCTTTCATATTGAGGTTGTGTCTTTGGTGCAGAGTAATAAGAGTACGCCTGATAATCTATTTCAGGATATTTAACTTTTGGCCACTTCGGTTCTTTCATTGTAAGCCAGTGACGGTAAGCTTTTAATCGCCATTCGGTCATCCATTTAGGCTCATTTTTCTTTCTAGAAATTCCAATAACAACATTTTCATTCAACCCCTTTGGAAAAGTATCCTGTTCAATTTCAGTTTCCCAACCCCACTTATATTCAGTGGTAGTTAAATCTTCTACAGCTTTTGCCTGTTCTTCGCTTCCAAAATCTTCGGCTCTTACTTCAGCCATAAATTCTCCTATTTTTCAAATTTCAAGATGTTAACCTAATCAATCTTGATTTTTTTGTCAAGATTAAATGTAAATAAAAAGACGATTAATCGCCTTTAGTGTAGAAAAACACATACGAGTTAGAAAACGTTCCTTTGTTTTTTGAATTCATATTACTTCAGACAGAGATCAAGAATTATTCTCTTGCAATTATTTGATAAAGTATTTATTCTTTTTAGGACTTAATCTCCCATTAAAACAAAATTTAAAAGAGCTTACAATGAAAATAAAACAGATTCTTTTTTATATATCTTCAATCATAATTTTATTAACAAGCTCATCCTATCCGCAGAATTTTTCCTTAATTAGCTCAGGTGAAATTATAAGCGAAACAATTCAAAGCAACGGTTCTTCGTGGATAGATTATGACAATGACGGTGATCTTGATTTATTCATTTGTACCAGTCCCGACTTTGAATTAGCAAACAACTTATTATTCCAAAATAACGGTTCCGGCGAGTTTGAAAAAGTTGAATCCGGAATTCTGGTGAATGATATGACATACTCAACTTCAAGCAACTGGGCAGATTATGACAATGACGGAGATTTAGATGTATTTCTCACGACAGGCCAAACGCAGCCTAATTTTTTATACGAGAACGACGGCCAAGGGAATTTCACAAAAATCAGTAATGGATCAATAGGAAATGATGTAGGTAGATCCGGCTGCAGCAGTTGGGGGGACTTTGATAACGATGGTGATCTTGATTTATTTGTTTCAAATACCTTTGGAAGTAGAAACTATTTATACCAAAACAGCGGATCGCCCAATTACGAATTAGAGTCGATTAAAGCCAGCATGCTTGCTTTGGACGGTGGAGATTCAGAAGCATCCAATTGGTTTGATTATGATGACGACGGCGATCTCGATCTGTATGTTCTTAACAAAGGAGGAGACGAAGATAACTTCTTGTATAAAAATTTACTGATTGAAAACGGCTCTTTCGATCTTGAAAGAATAGCTGATCATATTTTAGCAAACAGCACAGGGGCATCAACGGGTCAGAGCCTGGCTGACTTTGATAATGACGGTGATCTGGATATTTTCATAGCAAACTCATTTGCACAAAACAATGTTTTATTTATTAACAATCGGAACGGGAATTTTTCAAGACTCGAAAATGATATTATTGTTTCAGAGGGAGCTAATTCTTACGGCAGCGGTTGGGCGGATTTTGATAACGACGGTGATTTCGATTTGTTTGTTGCTAATATAGATAATTTTAAAAACCACCTGTACCTAAATAATGGAAACGGCACTTTTACAAAAGTTACCGAAGGCCATATTGCTGATGTTGAAGCATCGAACATAACTGCAAGCTGGGGAGATTACGACAACGATGGTGATTTGGATTTGTACTCTAGCGATAACCTCATGGTCTTCCAGCATTTGTTTTATAGGAACGATGAAAATAATAGTAACAATTGGGTGAATATTATTTGCACGGGCACTGCTTCTAACAAATCTGCAATCGGCGCAATTGTAAGGGCAAAGGCAAAGATTAATGGGAACGATTTCTGGCAAATGCAACTGATCTCTTCTCAAACAGGTTGGGCAAGCCAAAACAGCTTTAATGTAGAACTTGGCTTAGGCGATGCAAACATTATAGATTCGCTAGTTATTGAATGGCCTGCTTCCGGTATTAGAGATGTATTTACAGATGTTGAAGTAAATAGATTTCATTCTTTTACCGAGGGTGACGGAAGCGTAACTTCCGTTTATAATAAATCGAATACGCTGCCTGAACATTTTGAGCTTTTACAAAATTATCCGAACCCGTTTAATCCATCGACAAAAATAGAATTTAGTATTCCCATCGTAGGTCATGCAATCCGAAGCAGCGGAGAATCACCTACAAACGTTTTACTAAAAGTTTACGATGTTTTGGTAATGAAATAGCTACTTTGATTAATGAGCAAAAATCACCGGGAGTTTATGAAATCGGGTTCAACGCAAATTCGTTGGCTAACGGGATCTATTTTTATACATTAACGTATGGTCAGTTTAGGGAGACAAAAAAAATGATGCTTTTAAAATAACTACTAGCGATACTACTTAACCAAAATCATCTTCTTCGTTTTTGAGAATTCATCTGCAGTTATGCGGTAGAAATAAATTCCGCTAGTATGGTTTGATGCATCAAATTCAATGTTGTAAAATCCAGAGGGTTGTTTTTCATCAAGCAGTTTTTCTACTTTATTTCCCAATACGTTAAATACTTCGATCTTCACATTAGCTTCTTTCGGAAGCTGATAAGATATTGTAGTAGTAGGATTAAACGGATTGGGATAATTTTGAAATAAAGCAAAATCCTTGGGTAAACCATCGTCAATTTCTTCGACTTCTTCATCATCTTCAATATCCGTTAATAAATAATATGCTCTATAAAATCTTTCATCCTCTTGTTTCTTTACTTGATACCAATCATCCGATAAAATCTCTACTTCTACCTCTTCGCTATCTCTCTTTGAAAAAACATTTATTTGATCAAATTCTTCCGGGAAAGTTGTTGGATTCAAATCAATATACTCTTGATTACCTAAAAGAGATATATCAAAATAACCGTCATAAAATTCAAACAAAACCGAGCCGCTGCTTCTGACGCCAAGATATTCGCTTTCAATGGATTCGGAATTTATAAAAATTTTGTTTTCTAATTCTGCAACAGCTGCAGTGAACCCATCTTCAATTGTTTTGTAAATATATTCTTCACCGTTGCTTGCATAAAATCCCTTTGGAGCAAGAATGATACCGCTATAATTATAAGATTCATCATTAAAGTTTACCGCAACAGTCCATCTATTTTCAAACTGTGTTTCCTGCACCTTTTTGTCTTCACTTAAAAATGAATGGGAAGTCATTTTGCTAGTACCGGTTTTCTCAAACACAGGACAAACAAGATGATATGTATTCAAAAATCTTTCACGGTTAGTCAGCCAATATTTATAGCTCGGCGGCATCATTAGCGGCATTGTTCCGTAAAGAATATTAAATAAATCTTTATCATCCCAGTACTCCGGCACTTTGGAAACACCGTCACCAGTATACCATGTTGGAACATGAACATCATGATAAACTAATCCGTGCAGCGGTATACGCAAAGCAGGATTCATGTTCAAATCTATAAAACCGTCTCCAGGATCATCAATCGGAGTTGACCAATCATAACCTGCATTTTCAGCAGGTTCAATAGACATTGTGCCTTCCCCGAAATCAACATTAGGGAAAGCCCAGTCACGTGCTTCTTCACTGCCTGTCACAAGATTGAATTCGTTTTTGATCAGTCCTAAAGTTTTGTTTCTATCTAGAGCATCCTGCTGCCTTGTTTGAGGGCGGCTCCCAGAATAGTCTTCAAACAATCGGCTTGAAAGTTCAACATCAATAAATCTTGCAGAGTAATTTGTGCCTGAGGGATCTTCAGAAATCCTTTTCATTGCTAAATCATAATGTGTCGCAGAGCTTGTGTAATAACCCTGGAAAGGGATCGTGCCTTCAAGATACGTCAGCCATCCTTCTTGTAAATCACCATTTTTTTTGATTATTACGTCTTCCGGGTATCCGTCTGTTCTAATCCAATTGTATTGCGGATAATCCGGCGGCCAAACATCAGTAAAAATATCGTACCTGCTTGAAAGGTAACCTTTAGCGTTGATTGTATCAATTAACTGCGACATGTCGGTATCTGTATACCAGCTTCCTCCCAAAGAAATCAATGCTTTTTCAACACCAAAAAGTTCAAGGCTGTCCATGAATTGACTTGATCTAAATTCCGGCTGTAATGCCCAAAAATCAACGGCTCCAATAAGCTTTTCAACATTCGGGTTATCACTGATTTTGTCATTAAATGTTTTTACATAACCTGAGTTCTCAGCATATTTCCTGTAGTCTTTGGTCATTGAAATGTAACCGCCTTCATCATAGAAATAATATTCAAAAACCCTGCTGTAACCGAATCTTCCTTTGCTGGAATTGTGAATTAGTTGTGGTGAATGTAATTGCGATTCTTCACCTTTTATCAATTCAACTTCAGTATCCCACGGATTATGAGCAAGTATCATGTAACCTGATTCAAGATTGGTTGATCCGATAAACGACATGGTAGCTTTGTGTCCGTAAAATTGGATACGCCAGTAAGGGTATTCATAGTCAGCAGGAAATATCATTCCTGCAGCACGCGGAACAATAAAATAGTCTTCTGCCTTGCTTTGTATTTCACCTGGAAATAGAATTTCTTGCGATATCTCACTGCTCGAATCTGCACTAAGTTTAAACTTTAGTGAATTATTGTTTAACGTAAGCACCAATTGTACTTCAAGATTTTCTGGGATATAATTACCGAATAATGCATAACCGCCGTTAATAGTATCAACAGTTGTAAAGTTAAATTGATAATTGCTTTGGCTTTCATAGATATTATTGGATGCAGTAATTGCTTTAAACAAAAAAGGAGAAGAAGATATTTCTACATTCAAAAAATCATTTTGCAAAACTAAATTTTCGCCTTGCCCGGAAGTACCGTCTAAAATAAGCGAGACGTCATCAACGTATACGCTTGAAGAATCATTTCCGGTAATTCTTGGTAGAATGTATTTTATATTTTCGGGTATTACGAACCTGCTTTTAGCTAATTTGTATTCTTGAGATTCAATTATTCTTTTTAATCCGTATGACCAATTAATTACATTAAATGATGAATCATAAAGCACTACCGAGATTTCAACCCAATCAGCTATTTGCTCAGAATATGTCCAAGCAGCATATTCATAAATCTCACCAGTGTTCACTTCAAGCATTTGGCTATACGCAAAAGACCAGTCCTTGTCATCCCAGTGGTTGATATACATCGTTTTTGTACCGCCATAAACGTTCTCCATTACAATTTCAGCTTTACCAGCATTTTCCTCCCTTGTCCATAACTCAGACCAGGAATTAAAACCGTTTTCAAATCCGGGATTATTAATTAGATTTTGGGCATTGAATGAGCCGGTGAAAAACATTAAGAGTAATATTTTCAAAAATCCTCTGCCCATGCCGAAAAGTAAGTTTATTGAAATACATTATAATTTAAAATTTCTTCTTTAAAAAGAAAGTTATAAATGACTAAATTTGAACTTTTTCACTTTATCGGCAGGTAACACACACACCATTTGCGGTTAAGTTTATTACATCAATATTATGTTCAATAGGCAATTTGAAATTATTCAATGAAACATCATTCAAGCAAAAAACATTGCCGCACTCTTTGCAAATAAAATGAGCGTGATTATTATTTATAATATTGTCAGTAGTTTCAGAAAACGCATACTTTTGGGCACTCGAAGAGGAAGGGACTTCGTGAATTAAATTTTTTTCCAAAAATTTATGGATTGTCCTGTAAACCGTAACTTTATCAAATTTCCTTTTGAGATTCTCTTTTATATCAAAATATGACAATGCACAATTTTTGTTCAAGAAGATACTTAATATCTCGGTTCTTACTTTAGTTTTTCTCAGCTTATTAACAACAAGCAACTCTTTTATTTTCTTCTCGTTCATTTTTATTTTGTAATCACTTTAAAGTACGAAAAAAATAAAGTTAGAAAATATGCTAACCCTGCAACCAAAATTATTGTTGCACCGGCAGGAATATTAAAACTAAACGAAGCATAAATGCCGACTATTATAAACAACGCAACAAGAAGAATTGAGATAAAAATCATTTTTGAGATGGAGTTTGAGAATATTCTTGCTATTGCAGATGGCAGTGTAAGCAAAGAAATTACCAAAATTAAACCTACGGTCTGAACCAATATTACCACTGTTAAAGCAACCATAATAATCATTAAGTAATAAACAAAGTCAACCTTTATACCTCTTACGAAAGCATATTCCTGGTCAAAACTTGTGTAAATTATCTGCCTGAAAAAGAGAAATGTAAATGCTATTATGATAACATCAATGATTAATAATGTTAATAAACTTTCCCCATCAACCAATAATATATTTCCAAATAAGAATGAGATTAAATCAACATTGTAGCCAGGCGTCAAATAAGCTAGAATAATTCCTATTGCCATTCCGATTGACCAAAGAGCACTGATAATTGTATCTTCATTTTCTTTTAATTTTAATCTCACTAAACCAATCAGCAACCCGGAGAATACTGCAAAAACTATTGCGCCGTACATGGGATTTATATTCCAAAAATAAGCAGCACCAATTCCACCCATTACGGCGTGTGCTATTCCCCCGCCTACGTAAGAAATTTTCTTTACAACAACGAACGTTCCCGTAATACCGCATGCAATAGATGAAAGTAATCCTGCAATTATTGCATTCCTTAAAAAATCCAATTCAAAAATATTTGTTATGAAATCAGCCATTATTGAAGTTTTATAATCCGCATTTGTGATTAATCATATTAACGCTGTTGCTATAAGCATCTTTAATAATTGTTTCTGAACTAACTTCATCAACTTTATGTACAACCAAATTTTTGTTGATGCACGCAACTTTGTTCACATAGGATGAAATAAATCCCAAATCATGTGAAGCAAGAATTATTGTTTTATCCTGGTTTAATTTCTTGAGTAATTCATAGATATCCATTTCCGAACTGTTGTCAACACTTGAGGTCGGTTCGTCGAGTAGTAAGATTTTAGGATCAGAAACCAAAGCACGCGCTATAAGGACTCTTTGTTTTTGACCTCCCGAAAGCTCGCTAAAAGGTAACTCCGCTAAATCTTTGATCGCAACTTCTTTCATAGATTTATCAATTTGGAATAAGTCTTTTTTACTAAACCAAGGTAAAAAGCTGTTTGAATTGCATACACCCATAGCAACAACATCTTTCACTTTTATCGGGAAATTTTCTTCCATTGAGCCAAATTGAGGAATGTATCCGATAAGATTTTTGCCGGAATTTGAACCGTTAAAATTAATTTCCAAAGTGCCTTTAGATGGCTTTAAGAGTCCGACAATCAACTTTAGGAGTGTTGTTTTTCCCCCACCGTTAGGCCCTATCAAACCGATGTAGTCTTTATCTTCAACTATAAAATCAATGTCTTTGAGGATTTTTGACTTAGCGTAAGAAAACGAGAGGTTATTTATTCTAATTACTTCATTCATTTATTGCCTGCGATGATGTTTGCAATGTAAATTAAGTTATTATAATAATCTTCAGAAAGCGGATCAACTTCAACTATTTTTATTCCGGTCAAATTTGAAATTTTATTTGATAACTTTGAAGTAAACTGTTTCTGAACTAATAACAAATTTATTTCTTCCTTCTCAATGATGTTCACAATCTCTGAAATCACTTTCCCTGTCGGTTCTTTCCCTTCATACTCAATCGGAATCTGTTTAACACCATACTCGTCGCAAAAATATCCGAATGTAGGATGATAAACCAAAAATTTCTTGAATTTCTTTTTTCCCATAATTCCGTTTATTTCCGAGTGAAGGGAATCGAGTTCTCTAATAAATTTATTATAATTCTTTTCGTAAAAATCTTCTTTATCTGAATACACTTTCTTTAAACTAAGCATGATATTTTTTGCCTGTGTCTTTACTAAACTTGGATTTAACCAAATGTGCGGATCGTAAATAGTGTTTGGAACTTGATGATGGTGTTCTTCAGAATGCGACTCAATTGCTCTTAATTTTACTCCTTCTTGTGTGCTGATAATTTTGACATTCTTGAATCCGGACTTAATTTTCTTAAGCAATACTTTTTCAAAAGGGACACCAATTGAGAAATAAATCCCTGAATTCGAAAGTTCGATTAACTGGTTTGGCAATGGCTCATAAGTTGCCGGACTCATCCCAGGACGAACCATTACATTCACATTTAAATCTTTACCTGCTATTTTCTCAACAAAAAATTTTTGCGGAAGGATGCTTACAAAAACGTTTTCCTTTTTTGTCAATTCTTTGTTACAACCAATAAATATTAATAAAATAAAGAATAATGTTTTTTTCATATAGATCAGTTTTTTGGGAATGCTAATATAGTTCAAGGAATTTGTTTTTGCAACTGAGTTGCATGTATTGTTCAATTATTATGCTTAAGAATGGAAAACAAAAACCCTTCCAAAATCGGAAGGGTTTTCTTTTGGGGAGTGGACAGGGAATTTTATTCATCCAAATCTTTAGAGTAATAACTTTCCCCCTCAAAGTTATTTGCTCACAAAAATCGAAGAATTAAAACTTTTAGGAGTTGATGAAAATATAACGAGTAATAGATTGAAAAAAAGGCTGTTGATGTACTAAATCGTGATGTGATACAAGTTATTTATGTTTGTTTTTATATTCAGCAGGTGTTATTCCAAATTTGTTTTTAAATGCCCTGTAAAAAGATGCCCTGGACTTAAAACCAACATCTGCTGCAATTCCCTCAATTGTTACTATATCGGATTCGTCAGACAACAATATATTTTTTGCTTTGCATAGCCTGTGGTCATTTATGAACTCATTGAAATTCATTTTATAATTTTCATTAATTAGCTGGCTTAATTCCCTCTGAGGAATTCCGACCATTTTTGAAAATTGAGGTAATGTTATGTTATTTTCAAATATTAAATTACTCTTAGCAATAAAGTCTGATAAAATTGTTTTGTATTCCTCTGTTTTTTCTCTGTTTAATTTTGTTCTCATATATTTCTTTTTATCATCAGCTTTCCTAAGCGATTCCGGGTAACTATAGATAATGTAACTTATCACCAAAAATAATAATCCCATTAAACACGCAAGAATAACATGTAACTTGCTATAAATTTCGTTGCTGACAGTTAGTTGCAAAATATAACCCAGGATATAGACCACAAGGTAATACATGGTAAGTGTTTTGTATCCAACTCTTTGTACCGTATTCAATCCAGAATTATTCTTCTTGTTGAAAATAATCGAAACGGATAAAACTAAATAGATCATTGGTTGAAGTCTATAAAGGAAATTTATAAAATAATCCAAAGCAGTGTAGTTATCAAATAATGTCTTGCCCGCTCTAAAATTCAAAATCGAATTTGTCAGGGAAACAGTTTTTTGCATTTCCGGTTGAAATAAAAACTCAAAATAATATCCGACTGCAAAAAAAAAGATAGCAAAGTGCAGTAGTGATATTTTTCTGAATTTCCAATTTTTATCGGTTATGCTTTTAACAAGGAAATAAATCATCGGACCGATTATATACTTAACAGCATAATTAAAGGGAAGAATATCAGGATAGAATATTAGATAGCCTGTTTGCAATAAATAAAAATAGAACACTTCAAAAGAGTGAATAATAAACAGTGTTCCTAATATATAAGCGGCAATTCCTTTTTTCTTTGGTTTTAATAAAAGGATTATTCCGAGAAATAAGGTTTGTGCAATTATTAAAAGCAGTACCTTCGAATAAATATCTTCATTAAAAAACATATGATTTATTTAATAACTTTTTTGGAAGCAAGAAAGTCATAAATAAGGTTAGCGTAACCTCTTGGAGAATTATTATTTTGCATAACTCTTATCTCGTTCACGCAATTGATAATCAATTCAGGGTTTGAAGAAATGCCTTCGTTATAGCATATTCTTGAATAATTTTTTTAAATCAAAAAAGGGACGCTATAACGTCCCTTAGAAATTTCAAACTGTATTCAAGAACTTAGATTACTTTAACATCCTTAGCTTGAGGTCCTTTTTGGCCTTCGCCTACAGTAAATTCAACTTTTTGACCTTCTTCTAAAGTTTTATAGCCTTCGCCAACGATTGATTGATAATGAACAAAAACATCGTCTGCGTCTGTACGCTGTATAAAACCAAAGCCTTTGGAGCTGTTAAACCATTTTACGGTTCCTGTTTCACGCTCTGACATGTTGCTTCTCTCTTTTTGTTAGTTTGTTATTATTTAAAACGAACAGAGCGTAAAACTAAAAATCTTTTTTTAATTGTACTGCTCAAGTTCCTAAAAAAGCCTGCCTTTCAACAGGCTTTTGCTCCGCGTGTAAGATTCGAACTTACAACCCTTCGGTTAACAGCCGAATGCTCTACCGTTGAGCTAACGCGGAATAAATTAAGACTTCAAATTTATATTATATCATAATTTTTGTCAAGATTTATTTTAAATAATCATATTTTCATATACAAAAAAAGATTTTCTGAATTTTGAGAATATTATTAAAGAATGGGCATATTTTATCGAATATTCATCATTATATTAGCTTAAACCTAGTTTTAAATTAATTTTATTTATTTTCGTTTGGGCACATAAATTGATAATATTAGTCTTTTGCATTTAAGTCAAGGTGATAAAATGGAATTAACACACATAGAACATATTGGGATAGCTGTAAAAAACTTAGATAAAGCAATAAAATATTATGAAAACGTTCTTGGTTTAAAGTGTTACGCAATTGAAGAAGTTGCAGATCAAAAGGTGAAGACAGCCTTTTTCAAAGTTGGTCAAACAAAAATTGAGTTATTAGAATCTACTTCTGAAGAAGGGCCGATCGGTAGATTTATTGAGAAAAAAGGAGAAGGTATTCATCATCTTGCTTTTCATGTTAAAGATTTGCCAAATGCTTTAAAAGAAGCTGATGAGAAAGGTGTAAGGTTAATCGATAGCCAACCAAGAAAAGGAGCCGAGGGATTAAACATTGCTTTCTTGCATCCAAAATCAACACATGGTGTTTTAACAGAATTTTGTGAAGAATAATTTCAGTAATTAATTTGCAGCAGGCAAAAAGAAAAATTAAAAAATTACAGAGGATGGGTAATGCCAATAGAAGATAAAATTAAAGAATTGATGGACAAGCGCGAGCAAGCACGTTTAGGCGGTGGTGAAAGAAGAATTGAATCCCAGCACAAGAAAGGAAAATATACAGCACGCGAAAGAATTGACATGCTTCTCGACGAAGGCAGCTTTGAAGAATTCGATATGTTTGTTTCGCACAGGGCACACGATTTCGGATTGGAAAAACAAAAATATTTATCTGACGGTGTTGTCACAGGATACGGAACTATTGACGGAAGGCTTGTTTATGTTTTCTCGCAGGACTTTACAGTTTTCGGCGGTTCTTTATCCGAAATGTTCGCGGAAAAAATATGCAAAGTTATGGACAAAGCAATGAAAGTTGGTGCACCACTCATTGGTATAAACGATTCAGGCGGTGCAAGAATTCAGGAAGGGGTAAAAAGTTTGGGCGGCTATGCTGATATATTCCAAAGAAATATTATGGCTTCCGGGGTTATACCTCAAATTTCTGCGATCTTCGGTCCCTGTGCAGGCGGTGCGGTTTATTCACCAGCTTTAACTGACTTTACAATTATGTCACAGGGTACAAGTTATATGTTTGTGACCGGACCTAAAGTAGTAAAAACCGTTACCGGTGAGACAGTGACAACTGAAGACCTAGGCGGCGCTCAAGTACATGCAAGCAAATCAGGGGTTACACACTTTGTAGCAGAAGATGAAAACGAAGGAATTTTATTAATCAGGAAATTGATGAGTTATCTTCCCCAAAATAATATGGAAGACCCTCCTCTTACAGTTAATGACGACCCGATCGACAGGCTAGATGACAGACTAAATGAGATTATCCCGGAAAATCCAAATAAGCCTTACGACGTTAAAGAAGTAATTGAATCGATTGCCGACTACAATGAATTTTTAGAAGTACAAAGACTATACGCTCCAAACATTGTAACCGGGTTTGCTAAGTTTAACGGAATGCCCGTGGGTATTGTTGCAAATCAACCGGCGTATTTAGCAGGAGTTCTTGATATAAACGCTTCGAGAAAAGCTGCAAGATTTGTCAGATTTTGCGATGCTTTCAATATACCTATTGTTACCTTGGTTGACGTACCTGGATTCTTGCCGGGAACAACCCAGGAATACGGCGGAATAATTTTACACGGTGCAAAATTACTATTCGCATTCGGTGAAGCTACTGTTCCGAAAATTACTGTAATCTTAAGAAAAGCATATGGCGGTGCTTATGATGTAATGAGTTCCAAACATTTACGAGGTGATATTAACTATGCATGGCCAATGGCTGAGATTGCCGTAATGGGACCAAAAGGTGCGATCGAAGTTCTTCACGCAAAAGAAATTAAATCAATTGAGGACCCTAAAGAAAGAGCAAAATTTATTGCTGAAAAAGAACAAGAATACAAAGATAAATTTGCCAATCCTTACGTTGCTGCTAAATATGGTTATATTGATGACGTTATCGAACCAAGGAATACAAGGTTCAGGATAGTAAGAGCATTACAAATGCTTGCTACTAAAAAAGATTCTAATCCTCCTAAAAAACATTCAAATATTCCGTTATAGGAGATGATTAAATGATAAACGAAATTCAAATACAAGATACTGTAAAAGCTGTTCATGATTCCTTAAAGTCGGTTGTACAAGAAGATGTATTTAATAAAATTACATTCGATCCGTCAAACATTATTGGCGGAAATGGAATACTCATAACTGTAGTTGGATATGTAGTTGTCTTCTTTGCATTGTTGTTATTATTTGTAATAATTGCAAATATGAAAAATTTCCTGATGTTTAAACAACGCAAGAGACTTAAAGCCAAAGGTCACAAAGCAGCAGATGAAAAGGACTTGAGCATTACAGGCGATATTAACGCCGCAATTGCAATGGCACTTCATTTGCATTTTGCAGAACTACATGATATTGAAAACACAACTTTAACAATTAAAAAAGTTCAAAGAACATATTCTCCATGGAGTTCTAAGCTTTACGGTTTGAGACAACTCCCACATAAAAAGTAAACGGATCAAAGATGAAAAAATTTAAATTCACGATTAGAGGAAATAATTACGATGTTGAGATATTGAACATCGAAGATGACTTAGCAGAAATTGAGGTCAACGGATCAACCTACCAAGTTGAAATTCATAAAGAAGTTAAAACAACTAAAACTCCAAAACTAACCAGGCCGACGGTTATCCCAAGTTCCGAATCAGATAAAGCAAAAACAGCAAAACCGGCTGAAAGAAAAGGAGCCGGGGTTATTAAAGCTCCGTTACCGGGAACAATATTAGAAATGAAAGTTAAAGTTGGCGACGTAGTTAAAATAGGCGATATCATTTTAATTATGGAAGCAATGAAAATGGAAAATAATATAAAAGCCGACAAAGAAGGAAAGATTGCCTCGATAAGTGTAAACAACGGTGATTCTGTTCTTGAAGGTGATACACTTGTGGAAATCGGAGAATAATTGATGGAAGGATTAGAACAGTTTATACGATTTACCGGATTTGCAAATATTACTATTGGTCATTTGATCATGATAGTAATTGCATTAATTTTCATATACCTGGCAATAGCAAAAGAGTACGAACCGTTATTATTGATCCCGATTGGATTTGGTATTTTAATCGGCAACATACCTTTTCTTGAGAATGTTGGTTTGCAGATAGGAATTTATGAAGAAGGCTCGGTTTTAAATTACCTTTATTACGGAGTACTCAAAGGAATTTATCCACCTCTAATATTTTTAGGCATCGGGGCGATGACAGACTTTTCTGCTTTGTTATCAAATCCCAAACTAATGCTTTTAGGTGCTGCAGCACAGGTCGGTATTTTTATAACATTTATGGCTGCATTAGCTCTCGGCTTTTCACAAGAGCAAGCAGCTGCAATAGGTATAATTGGCGGAGCGGACGGGCCGACAGCAATTTTCTTATCATCCAAATTAGCCCCGGAATTAATTGGTGCGATTGCAATTGCCGCTTATTCATACATGGCTTTGGTTCCGGTGATACAACCGCCGATTATTAAATTACTCACTTCAAAAGAAGAAAGAGTAATTAGGATGAAACCTCCGAGAGCGGTTTCAAAATTAGAAAAAATTGTTTTCCCGATAGTTGGGTTGCTATTAACAACATTTATTTCACCTGGTGCCTTACCGTTACTTGGAATGTTATTCTTCGGCAACTTATTGAAAGAATCCGGCGTAACAAAAAGATTAGCGGATACTGCGAGTAAATCATTAATAGATATTGTAACAATCCTTTTGGGATTAACAGTTGGGGCTTCTACACAAGCTACAACATTTTTAACTCCGCAATCAATATTGATTTTTGTACTCGGAGCCGTTTCATTTATGATTGCAACAGCCGGCGGAGTGATTTTTGCAAAGGTTATGAATTTATTTTTAAAAGGAGATAACAAACTAAACCCCATGATCGGTGCTGCAGGTGTTTCTGCTGTTCCGGATAGTGCTCGCGTTGTTCAGCATTTAGGAATGAAAGAGGATCCTACTAACTACTTGTTAATGCATGCAATGGCACCAAATGTTTCAGGTGTAATCGGTTCTGCAGTGGCTGCCGGTATCTTGATGGGATTTTTGTTAAACGTTTTATAACTATTACCATAAATACACATCTATTACCCCACTATATGAATGATAACATAAACCCCTGTAGAAGCAGGGGTTCCTTATTTAACAATAACCGCTAAGCATATTATACCATCACTTTACTCGGCGCTTTCTTGAGACTATTATATCTTAATTTATGCCTTTACACTAAAATTGAAATGTGATAGCTTGTATATAAAAGAATCAAATATGAGAACAAATAAAGCACCTTTTATCCTAATACTGACTTTACTATTAAGTTTCGTTTGTAATGCTCAAGAAGAACATTCTTGCGGCTATGTAAAAAGATTAGCGATGACCACCAACCATAGTTTGAATAAAGTCAATTACCCCGGTGATTCAAATTACGATGTAAATTATTATAAGCTAAACCTGGACATTAATTATCCTGCTGAGTTAATCACAGGAGAGGTTACCATCAAAGCTAGGAGCCAGGTTGACAACCTATCTTCAATATTTATTGATTTAAAAGATTTCATGACTGTAACTGAAATTAAATCAAACGAACAACAATTATCTTTTCAGCATAATAACGACGTCATCACTATTAACCTCGACAATAGTTATAACAATTCAGAAGAATTTGAAGTAGTTATAAATTACTCCGGGAATCCTTACCCTGAGGGAGGTGGATTTAACAATAGTTATTTTAGAAGTACGTCTACCGGTTCCCCTTTATTCTCTACTTTGAGTGAGCCTTATTCAACAATCGAGTGGTGGCCATGTAAAGACACTCCTGCAGACAAAGCAGACTCTGCTGATATTTGGCTGACATGCGATAATAAATATATCCCGGTTTCAAACGGCAAATTGATGGAAATTGTTGATAATGGTTCTACACACACTTACAAGTGGAAAGTAAGCTACCCGATTACACAATATTTAATTTCTGTTGCAATGACCGACTACGATATTTACGAAGACGAGTTTGAATATGAACCTGGCAAACAAATGCCGGTTATACATTATGTTTATAAAGGCACCCTCTCGCAAAACAGAATAAATCAGTTGGAAAGAACAATTGATATGCTGCAGCTATTTTCTGATGCATTTGGAGAATATCCATTTAAAAGTGAGAAATACGGACACGCAGAATGGGAATGGGGCGGCGGGATGGAACATCAAACCGTTTCTTCAATGGGTAGTTTTGGCGAAGCTTTGATGTCACACGAACTTGCACATCAATGGTTTGGTGATAAAATAGCTTGTAAAGATTGGGAAAATATCTGGTTAAACGAAGGTTTTGCAACTTACTGCGAGTCACTTTGGTTTGAGCATGCTTACGGTAAAGACCATTATATGGGCGATGTTATGGCCAACATGAATAGTGCAAAAAATGCCTTCGGAACTATATATGTGCAAAATATAAGCTCTGTGGGACAAATATTTAATGGCAGTAGAAGCTATGCAAAAGGCAGTATTGTCCTTCATATGCTTAGGGGAGTTTTAGGTGACGAAAAATTTTTCGAAGCAATGAGAGCTTACATCAACGACCCCGATTTGGCTTACGATGTTGCAGTAACAGAAGACTTTCAAAGAGTAGTTGAAGAAACTTCTAGTGAAGAATTAAATTATTTCTTTCAGCAATGGATTTATGGCGAAAACTATCCCCGATATGATGTTGCATGGAATTACATTGAAGAGAACGGCAGCTATCATGTTAAAGTAAACATAAAGCAGGAAGTAAATAGTAACCCAAGTTATTTCACAATGCCGATTCAGCTTGAATTTAAAACCTCGTCCGGCTCGGAAATTCGTACAGTATTTAATGATAAACAAGAACAAGAGTTTGATATACTTTTAAACGAAGAACCAACACAATTTGTTTTTGACCCTAACAACTGGATATTAAAAGATGTTTCTGTTATAACATCTGTCGATGACTTTAAGGAAATCAAAGATGAATTCTTTTTAGAACAGAACTATCCTAACCCTTTTAATCCTTCAACTATAATTCAATATAACATCCCGGAAAAATCGAATGTTAAATTAATTATTTATGACAATCTGGGTAATGAAATATCAACTTTAATTGATGAAGTAAAAAATCCCGGGTACTATAATTTTGAATTAAACTCTGGTGATTTTAGTTTATCTTCTGGAGTTTATTTTTATCAATTACTAACAGACAAATTTGCCGAAATTAAGAAAATGGTATTAATTAAATAGTATCATATGATACTAACAATAAATGAGAATTTTAGACTTTGCCTCTTACTAATTGAAAATCTAAGAAATTTGAATAACATCTAAATTATGAATATTATTTTTTTAGAATCTGCCATTATTTCTTTTGCTATTTAATTTTTATCATTATTTTATTTGTCAAATCATTTCAATCTATATTCAACTTATATGTGTCATAACTTTAAAGAAATTTGTAAAGTTCCGATCTCTACATACAAAATTCAAAATAATATATTTAAAAAAAATTCCGATAATTAATCGAGATGCAATATGCTAAGAATAATTTTGTTCTTTTATTTAATGACATGTATAATAATTTCGAAAGGTGACGATTTGTTTATTTCAGAAAAAACTATTGTTAAAGAATCAGTTATAGAGAAACAGAAAAAGCTTGATAAGATTTATTCAAATAAAAAACTCGGATCATTTGTAGAAAAAGGAAATACGGTTTTTAGACTTTTTGCACCGAGTGCTGCCAAAATTCTGCTTAATATTTACCATACTCCGGATGACAAAAACTACAACAAATTCGATATGTTGAAAAGTGAAGACGGTGTTTGGGAAACAATTCTCGAAGGAGATTTGTCAGGTAAATTTTATGGTTACCAGGTATACCACGATGGTGATAACCCAAGTAATGATAAAAAAGTACTATGTATTGATCCGTATGCAAAAGCGGTTGCAACTTACAACACTTATATGAACCCAAGGCTATCGATTGTTTATAACAAGGAATATGATTGGGAAGGGGACGAGTGGATTCATCAGGATTGGCGGGATTTAATTATTTACGAAATGCATATTCGTGATATGACAGCCCATCAAAGTTCGGGATCAGATTACCCAGGTACTTATAAGGGACTTATACAAAAAGGCAAAAAAGGCGGAATAGATTACATTAAAGATCTGGGGGTAAATACTGTAGAACTTTTGCCTGCTCAAGAATTTGGCTGTGTGGAAATTCCTTATCAAGATTCACTTACCGGAAAATTCAATACATGGAATCCTTACGAGCGCAACCATTGGGGATATATGACCGCAGCCTATTTTGCACCTGAAGCTTATTATAGTGAAGACTGGGATGACTTTAAGCGCGATACATGGATGGGTACGACCGGCAAACAAGTTAACCAATTTAAAGATATGGTAAAAGCATTTCACAAAGAAGGAATTGCCGTAATAATGGATGTGGTCTATAACCATTTATCAGAATATGAAATTGGCAACCTAAAACAAATTGATAAGGATTATTATTTCAGGCTGGATGACGAGGGAAATTTTATAGCAGAAAGCTTTTGTGGAAACGACCTAAGAACTGAAGCACCAATGCTGCGCAGACTGATAATTGACAGTGTTATTTATTGGATGAAAGAATATCATATTGACGGTTTTCGCTTTGATTTGGGAAAGCTGCTTGATTGGACAACGATAGAAATGATTATCAGAGAAGCAAAGAAAATTAATCCAAATGTTGTTTTTGTCTGCGAACCTTGGGGCGGTGGATATGACCCCAAAGGGTTTTCTTTAAGAGGCTGGGGTGCTTGGAATGATCAAATTAGGAATGGCATAAAAGGTGAAAATCCGTTTAACGGGCATGGCTGGATTTTTGGAAAATGGTACGGCAACAACGATCCGGACAGGATTCAAAGTTATGTTAACGGAACTCTTATTAAGGACAAGCACGGTTTATTCCAAATAAAAGATCACTCGGTAAACTATCTCGAATCACATGATGGATATACGTTGGGTGATTTTATCAGGCTTGGTACGGGCGAATCAAATAAAGAAGACATAATTGAAAATGTTGATGAGCAAGTAAAACTTTCGGATAAACAATTAAAGTTGAATAAACTGGCAGCTCTATTTTTATTCACTTCTCAGGGAATTACAATGATTCATTCAGGTCAGGAATTTGCACGTTCTAAAGTAATTCCAAAGGATGTAAACCCTAATGATAAGCACAATGGAATGATTGATCATAACACTTATGACAAAGATAGCGAAGTGAATTACATCAACTATAAGCATGCAGAAATTAATCAAGATTTATTTGATTACTATAAAGGTCTTATTGAATTACGAAAAAAATATTCTGCTTTCAGACATGCTGATTACGAAGATGTTGAATTTTTGGAAAATGATAAAAGCGATTTTGCATTTGGATACGAACTTAATTACGGTAAAGATAAATTCGTTGTTTTATTTAATGCTGATCAAGATAAAAACATTAGTTTCAAACTACCAAAAGGTGAATTTGAAATTATAGCGGATAACGAAAAAGCAGGCGTGAAACCAATTAAAACAAAACAAAAAAGTATTGAACTGCCGCCAGTGTCTGGTGTTCTGCTGAAAAGAAAATAAGTTTTGACTCAGTGTCCTAATTTCAGCGTTTACTATAAATTAAAATCTGTCATTCTGAATTTATTTCAAAATCTTTCTAAATAGATTCCGGATCAAGTCCGGAATGACAGTTTTTTTGAAATTAGAACACTAAAATTATAAAAAAAACGAAGCTGTGACCTAACTAAACACAGCCTTTTTCAATGATTTGTCTAATGCTATTTTGAAAGTCGAAAGATTTACCGGTTTTTTAAATACAAATTCAATTCCTATCTCGTGATAACTTTCGATAATATTTTCATTTAAATCACTGCTCAAAATTATTACCGGGGGTTTATACTTCAGGTCAGATAACTCTAATTGTTTTACCATATCATAACCGCTCATTATCGGCATTTGGTGATCTGTAATAACAAGCGCCGGTTGAGTTCTTGTAATTATATCAAATGCATCTTTTCCGTTTTCAGCTTCAACTATATCGTAATTGGGAACCAAGCTTTTCAATAATTTCGAATATAACACAAGGTTTGTTTTAACATCATCTACCAGCAATATTTTTGTAGAAGCTGTTGGAAATGTAAATATAAATTCAGTGCTTGAACCGTATTCGCTTTCAACAGTTATATCACCACCATGTTTTTTAATTATATCATAAACAAGAGATAAGCCCAGGCCGCTTCCTTTCTCACCCTCTGTTCCCTCTGTGGTATATTTGGATTCAACATTAAATAATTTGTGGAGGTCATCTTCTTTAATTCCAATACCGGAATCCTTTACTCTAAACTGTATGTTTTGTTGTTGAACCTGGTGCTCAGCGCTAACTCTTATGTGTCCTTGGGGTTTAGTAAATTTTATCGCGTTTGAAATTAAATTGTTGAAGACTTGCAGTAATAAACTTTCGTCTGCATGAATAAAAGCATCAGATTCCAAATCAGAGATAAGTTCAACATTTTTCTGCATTGCCGCGCCAGCCATAATCTGTATACTGTTATTAATTACCAATCTTGCATTGATCCTTTCAGGCTCAAACTTAACATTACCTGTCTGTATTCTTGTCCAATCCAATAATGAGTTCACTAATGACAACATGTTTTTCGATGAATCCTGGATAAATGTAATATACTGCACTTGCTTATCTTCAGGCATATCCCTGTCATTTAAGAGCAGATCGGTAAACCCAAGAATTGAACTGAATGGGGTGCGGAGGTCATGACTAATTATTGAAAGGAATTTATCCTTTGTTTCGTTTAGTTGCTGCAAATTCTGGCTGGACTTCTTCAAATCTTCCTCAGCTTTTTTACTTAGTGTTATATCTCTCACCAGGCCGTAAATGTTTTCTATTTTACCATGCTCGTTTCTGATAACACTAATTTTATTTTCAATCCAAATTATATTCCCGATTTTATTCACAATTTTGTATTCGAATCTTTCGATAAGCCTTGCCTGATCTTTATAAAACCTGTTTAGCTTTTTTATAATAGAATTCACATCTTCCGGATGAATAATTCTATACCACAATTTCGTATCCGCTAAAAATTCCTCGTTGGAATAACCGGTAATTTTCTGAATCGCTGAAGTATAAAAATTAGTCTTTAAACTTCCTTTATCTCGCGATGCCGTCCACATTGACTCATCAAGATTTTCGGTGATACTTCTATATCGTTCTTCAGATTCCCTTAATTGATTTTGAGAAATTTTAGATTCCGTAATATCTCTTAAAACTGAAACAATAAATGATTTGCCTTCGCTTTTGTAAATCGTGATAGAGCTTTCAACAAAAAACTCCTCACCGTTTTTCTTTAGACCGGCATAATCAACAATTCCTGAAGAAGATTTGCCTTGTTTCAAGTTTTCAAAAATTTCTCCAATATGTGCTCTATCATTGTAAGAAACTAATTCGATGGGATCTTTGTTAATTATTTCTTCTTTAGAATCGTAGCCGAATAAATCAACAAGATTGCGATTAGCCAAAACAAATCTGTCATCTGTGGAAACATAAATTCCGTCATTTGAGAGATCAAAAGCAGACCGTACCAGCATTAGATCTTTTTCAGCTTCCTTCTTTTCAGTTATATCAGTGAATACAGCGTTATATAGAACTGCTTTGCCGCTGAAGTTTACAACAGGTGTAAAACTTGCAAGTACAAAGATCTTTTCCTTTTTCGAATTTAATAACGGAACTTCAACTATTTTCTCTTTTTGGCTAATAATGCTTTCAACTTTGAAGTCATTTTTAAGCAAATAACTTGGATCGATTAAATCCTTTAACTGTAAGCTTAATAATTCTTTTTCGCTATATTCAAATGTTTCGCAGAAATACGGGTTTACATACGTTATGTTTTCGTTCAAATCAAGAGTACATATATATTCCCTTGTATTTGTAACAATATTCCTAAACCTTTCTTCGGATTGGCGAAGCTCTTTTTCGATTTTTGCCCTACTGGAGATATCTGTGCAAATTAGAATAACTTCATTTTCGCCAGGCAATAAACCGAACTTTACTGATAAATATTTAGCAGAAGAATTATCGCCTATCCTGATTTCACTTTCCCAGGTGTTGTTTTTTTCCAAATCAGTTTTTATAAGCTGGAAATAGTTTTCATCAAACTGGGGTAGAATTTCTTCGATTTTTCTACCTTTAATTACACTCAGAGTAAAATCAAATAGCTCAGAAGCTTTTTCATTAATCCACTTGATTGTGCCGTTATCGTTAAGCAGGATAACAGCATCAACAATTTTTTCAGAAATAACTTTGTAATGTTCAAGCTTAGAAATCTCTAATTCAAGATCTTTAGCAATTTTTGATTTATTTGTGATATCATTAAGCAAAACAACTAGGAATTGAATTTTATCCAAAGAATTTATATACGGTACTATCCTTAAATCAATACTCAAATCGAGATCATCAACCGTATATTTAAACTCCTTGTTGACAACTGAAGGGTTTTCCAAAATCTGTTTGTAAAGTTCTTTTAATTCCTTTGAGAACAAAAGCGGTTTGTATTTTTCAATTCCTTTTTTTTCAATTATAGTTCCGTCGGGTCCAACTAAAACATAGTTGTCGGCGAGTCCACTTAGAAACGTATCTAGCAGGTCCTGGTCATCCCCCTCTTCTTCTCTTACTCTAAATTTCGTTTTTAAATCTTCAACAATTAATATGCCGCCTGCAAATTCATTTTCTATAAATATCGATGACCCCTTTAATATAACTGATATTTCACTATTATCGGTTGTGATATAACTGGTTAATTCTTTTTCAAAAATATTGCGGTTCTTAAATTCTCTTATGTCTTCTTGAATTGATTGCTCTTCAAATAAATCTAAGTCTAATATATTTTTATTAATCAGGTCATCATATTCACATTTTTTATTGATACGGAACCTGAAAAAGTTATCATTGATTTGGGTAATAATCCAATTCCGATCAAACACAATTATTCCAAGGGGCACACTGTCAATAATATGGTGAAATGAAAATTCGGTTGGATTTTGATTTGATGAATTCATAATGTCTCTACAATCATTTGAACAATTTACAAATTTTCAATTAAATATTTAGCCTCTATAACAGTAAACGATAAAAAATCAACAGGATTGCACATATCAATTCCATTTAAAATAATGAAGTCCGGCAGATACCGGACTTATATTCGAACAAATTATAAAAGGAATTAAACCGTTATAATTGAGGGCCAGCGTCAACAAGTGCTTTCCCTTCCTCATTATCTGTGTACTTATCAAAGTTTTTAATGAATAATTCTGCAAGCTGATTTGCTTTTTTATACCATTCATCTTTGTCTTGGTATGTATCTCTTGGGTCAAGTATTTCAGGGTCGACATTAGGCAAGCTTGTTGGAACTTCCAAATTGAAAATAAGGACTGTTTTAGTTTCAGCTCTTTCAATTGATCCATCGAGAATTGTATCGATTATTCCTCTAGTGTCTTTAATCGAAATTCTTTTACCGCTGCCGTTCCAACCTGTGTTTACAAGATAGGCTTTAGCTCCATGCTGATCCATCTTCTTGACAAGTTCTTCTCCGTATTTTGTCGGGTGCAGCGACAAAAACGCAGCACCAAAACAAGCAGAAAAAGTTGGAACCGGTTCAGTTACTCCTCTTTCTGTTCCGGCCAATTTAGCCGTGAAACCGGAAAGAAAATGATATTTTGTTTGATCCGGCGTTAACTTTGAAACCGGAGGCATAACTCCAAATGCGTCTGCAGTTAAAAAGATAACCTTAGTTGCATGGCCTGCTTTGGAAACCAGCTTCACAATATTTTCAATATGATAAATCGGATATGATACACGTGTGTTCTGCGTTACAGAACCATCGTCAAAATCTATCTTACCATCAGCATCAAGAGTTACATTTTCAAGCAGTGCGTCTCTTTTGATTGCATGATAAATATCCGGTTCTGATTCTTTATCAAGATTTATTGTTTTTGCGTAACATCCTCCTTCAAAATTGAATATGCCGTCATCATCCCATCCATGTTCATCATCACCAATTAATTGACGTTTCGGATCAGTAGAAAGTGTAGTTTTTCCTGTGCCTGATAATCCAAAAAATATTGCAACATCACCATCATCTCCTTTGTTTGCAGAACAGTGCATCGATGCCATTCCCTTTAAAGGCAGGTAATAATTCATCATTGCAAACATGCCTTTTTTCATTTCACCACCATACCACGTTCCACCTATAAGCTGCATTTTTTCAGTAAGATTAAACACCGTGAATACTTCAGAGTTCAGTCCGTGCTCTTGCCATTTGGGGTTGGAAGTTTTTGAACCATTCATAACAACAAAATCCGGCTCACCGTAATTTTCAAGTTCTTCTTCGGTTGGCCTAATAAACATATTTTTCACAAAGTGTGCCTGCCATGCTACTTCCATAATAAATCTTACTTTAAGGCGAGAGTCTTCGTTAGCACCGCAAAATGAATCAATTACATAAAGCTTCTTACCTGAAAGCTGCTCTACAACAGTTTTTTTGAGATCGTCCCAAACAT
>CAJHYN010000326.1_pt1 | contig 27134 bp, 19 predicted proteins | sample 9198641 | NCBI WGS metagenome assembly CAJHYN01 (sample SAMEA7708370, study PRJEB35096) | sediment metagenome | biome: marine neritic benthic zone biome [ENVO:01000025]; feature: sediment [ENVO:00002007]; material: shallow marine sediment [ENVO:03000034] sea grass bed [ENVO_01000059] ... | reverse complement strand
GGAGAGCCCAAAGTTGGTCCGTGCCGGTCGGGTTGAATACCGTTTGCTTGTCCGTGCAAATAAAAGATTAAAGGTAGCAGTAATAGAAGCAAGAAAAGTTGGTGTTCCGGAAAACTATATTGAAAGAGTTATCCATTTAGCAAAGCTTGGTTTCAAATCAATTGAATTTCCGACCTATGACACAGATTGGAATTCGGAAGCTTATGCAACTGTTTCCGGACAAAATTCTAACAACTCAGTACGTGTAACTAATGAGTTTATGAACGCAGTTTTAAATGACGGCAAATGGAATCTTTATTGGAGAACAGAACTAGATAAATCTAAAAAAGATAAAAGTCTGCCTAAAGCAAGTAAAACTATTAACGCAAAAGATTTGTGGGGCGACATTGGGCATGCAGCGTGGTCCTGTGCCGATCCCGGATTACAGTATCACACTACTATTAATGAATGGCACACTTGCCCCGAAGGTGGTGATATTAAAGCCTCAAATCCGTGCAGTGAATATATGTTTCTTGATGACACTGCATGCAATTTAGCTTCTTTAAATGTTGTGAAATTTTATGATAAAGAAACAAAGAAATTTGATATTAACGCATTCAGGCACGCAACTAGAATTTGGACTATAGTTTTAGAAACCAGTGTTTTAATGGCTCAATATCCAAGTGCACAAATTGCACAGCTAAGTTATGAGTACAGAACTCTTGGTTTAGGATATGCTAATCTAGGCTCATTATTAATGCATCAGGGTATTCCCTATGACAGTAAAGAAGCCGCAACTATTTGCGGTGCTCTGAGTGCGATAATGCACATGAGAGCTTATGCGACCTCTGCCGAAATCGCCAAAGAGCACGGGGCTTTCCCGCGTTACGAAGAAAATAAAAAAAATATGTTAAGGGTGATTAGAAATCACAGAAGAGCAGCTTATAACGTACCTAAAGAAGAGTACGAAGGATTGACAATTTTTCCCTTAGGAATTAATCCGAAATATTGCCCGTCGGACTTACTTCAGGCTGCGAGAGAAGATGCTGATAATGCCTTAGAATTGGGAGAACAATACGGATTTAAAAATGCGCAAGTAACGGTAATTGCTCCTACCGGAACCATAGGCTTAGTTATGGATTGCGACACCACAGGAATTGAACCTGACTTTGCATTAGTTAAATTCAAAAAATTAGCTGGCGGTGGCTACTTCAAAATTATAAATCAATCCATACCTCCCGCATTGGAAAATCTTGGTTATAATAAGGAACAAATTTCTGAGATAGTTAAATACGCGAAAGGGGCAGGCACTTTGGAGGGATGTCCGTATATCAATCCTCAGTCCTTAAGAGCAAAAGGTTTTAGCGATGATCTTATTAAAAGAATCGATGACATGCTTCCTTCTGTTTTTGAATTGGGATTTGCATTTAATAGGTTCACAATAGGAGATGATTTCTTAATCAATAAATTAGGAATATCAAAAGAGAAAATTGAATCCCCCTCTTTCAACTTGTTAAAAGAACTAGGATTTACTTCGGAAGAAATAGCAACAGCAAATGATTACGTATGCGGAACCATGACAATTGAAGGCGCCCCGTTCTTGAAGCACGAGCATTATCCTGTGTTTGATTGTGCAAATAAATGTGGAAAGAAAGGTACTCGTTTTATTAAATCAGACGCTCATATTTATATGATGGCAGCAGCCCAGCCGTTTATTTCAGGTGCTATCTCAAAAACTATAAATCTACCCAACAATGCTTCTATTGATGATATTCAAGATGCATACATGAAGTCATGGAAATTGGGATTAAAAGCAAATGCGTTATACCGTGACGGTTCAAAGTTATCGCAACCATTGAATACTATTAGTGATGACGACTTTGAAGATATTATTGAAAAACAAGAAGAAAACGATATTGTTAAAATTGCCGAGAGAATTATTCACAGGTATATTGCAAAGAGAAGAAGATTACCGGACAGAAGGGGAGGTTATACCCAAAAAGCGAAAATTAACGGACAGACCGTTTATATCAGAACGGGTGAGTATGAAAATGGGCAGTTGGGTGAAATATTTATTGATATGCACAGGGAAGGTGCTGCATTTAGAAGCTTGCTAAACTGCTTTGCTATCTCTATATCTCTCGGTTTGCAGCATGGTGTTCCGCTGGAAGAATTTGTTGAAGCATTTATTTTTACCAAATTTGAACCGAGCGGTGTTGTTCTTGGAAATAAAAGAATTAAAATGTCCAATTCGGTTATCGATTATATTTTCCGAGAATTAGCTGTTACATACTTAGGCAGAAACGATTTAGCCCACATAAATGAAGAAGAAGAGGAAGTTCCTAAAAAAATAGTTGCAGAACCCGATTTTGAAAGTGAAGAGATTGTAAGCGAAAGAATGATTGAACTGGATACAGAAGACAGTTCGCGCGAAGAAGAAGTTCCTGTAGCAGCGCCAACAAATGGTGGAGGAACCAGCGGCAACACTAATGCCGAGTATAGAAGCAAAGTGCTTTCAATGCATCAAAAAGTACTGAAAGCAAGAGAACAAGGCTATACCGGCGATATCTGTCCGGAATGCCATAGCATGACAATGGTTAGAAACGGAACATGCTTGAAGTGTACAACTTGCGGTGGAACCACAGGCTGTAGTTAATCTTCTATAATATTATAATTATGTTTAATTAGGGGGCTGAAAAGCCCCTTTTTGTTTTCTATTTTTATTGACTTTGGGAGCTAAAAACTATACATTCTTGATCTTATTTTTTAAAAAATGATTGCTGAAAAGTATAAATTACTACAAAGTAAAGTTAAAGTTTATGCGGAAAATCGCGGTAAAAATGTTGAAGAAATCAAGATAATCGCAGTTTCCAAGACACAGCCAATAGAAATAATAAAAGAGGCTATTGGCTCCGGTATCAAGATACTCGGCGAAAACAAAGCCCAGGAATTAAAAGAAAAAGTTCCTTTAATTAATGAAGATGTAGAGTGGCATTTTATTGGTCATTTGCAGAAAAACAAAGTCAAGTTTGTTGTCGGAAATGCTGATTATATTCACTCTGTTGATTCTTTAAAGCTAGCTGAAATAATTGAGAGAAAAGCAGCGGAATTAAATATTATACAGAAAGTTCTTCTAGAAATAAAAACATCGGACGAAGAATCAAAGCACGGGTTGGAAAACTTTGAAGAAATAATTGAGATCGCAGAGTATTGCCGTAACTCAAAAAACCTTGATTTGCAAGGCTTGATGACAATGGCTCCTTTTGTTGATGACGAAGTAATTATAAGAAAGTCTTTCAGAAATTTGAAAGAAATGTTAGCAAATATAAATTCACATGGTTTTGAATTGAAAGAATTATCTATGGGAATGACGAACGATTATGAAATTGCTATTGAAGAAGGTGCAACAATGATAAGAATAGGGACAGCCATATTTGGTGAAAGAGATTATTCAAATATTAGGAATCAAGAATGAAATTCACCCCCTATAACATAAAGACCCAAGAGTTTAGCAAGTCCGTTAGGGGTTATGATAAAGAAGAAGTTCAGGCATTCCTTGAAAGTCTGTCTAACGAGTTTGAAAAATTGCAATATGATAACAATAAATTGAAATCGGAAGTTGATGATTATAAAAAACAAATTGAAGAGTTTAGGAAGATAGAAAAGAATCTGCAGAGTACACTATTAAACGCTCAGGAATCTACTTCGAAATCAGTTGAATCAGCAAAGAAACAAACTTCACTGATGTTAAAAGAGGCTGAGCTAAAAGCTGTTCAAATTGTAGAGAAAGCAAGGAAACAAGCTGACAGCATAAAAAATTCAGTCTTGCATCTAAAAGAAGAAAAAAAACTTATTCTATCTAGATTAAAAGCAATTATAAATACTCAGGCAAGCATTTTGCAAATGAGCACAGAATCATTTGAAAATCAGAGCTCGAAAATAATTGATTCAAAAATACATAAGAAAGAAAAGACAGACATCAATGTAGATGAATTCCTGGAGAAACTATTATGAGTGAATTGATTAAAATGATCAATGAAACTGTTGAAGTGATAAAAAAGAAAACTACAAAATCTTACCCGGTTGGAATTATTTTAGGCACAGGGCTTGGAGGATTAGTTAAAGAGATAGAAATAGAATACGAGATTGATTACAACGAACTACCGCATTTCCCTTTGTCAACTGTAGAATCACACCAGGGTAAATTAATTTTTGGAAAGATAAGCGGCAAAGATGTTGTTGCGATGCAGGGAAGATTTCATTATTACGAAGGATATACGATGAAACAAATTACTTATCCTGTTCGTGTAATGAAATATTTGGGAATTGAAAAATTAATCGTCTCTAATGCCTGCGGAGGTATGAACCCCATGTTTCAAAAAGGGGATTTAATGCTCATAGCAGACCATATTAATTTGCTTGGTGATAATCCTTTAATTGGAAAAAATGAAGACGAACTTGGTCCGAGATTCCCGGATATGAGTGAACCATACAGTAATGAATTAATTGATTTAGCAGAAAAAGTTGCACTTGAAAATAATGTTAAATTGCACAAAGGTGTTTATGTTGCCGTTCCCGGTCCTAATCTCGAAACCAAGGCCGAGTATAGATTTTTAAGGCAGATTGGAGCAGATGTAGTAGGTATGTCGACAGTCCCTGAAAACATTGTTGCAAACCACATGGGGATACAAGTTTTGGGAATAAGCATTATCACCGACGAATGTTTTCCCGAAGCTTTGAAGCCTGTTGACGTAAAAGAAATAATTCAAACTGCTATGACTGCTGAACCTAAAATGACATTAATAATGAAGGAAGTAATCAGCAAACTTTGAAAGAGAAAAAAATATATTACTATGCAACACCGGCTTTGTTAGCTGTATTTATGTTTGGGTCTGATTTTCTGAGCACTGATATTTTTAAATCAAATGTGCATGATTTTACTGTTTGGTTTATATTATCCATTTTTTGTTTTGCTTGCGGTTGGATTATAAATAAGACCCTCGGATGGATTCATGGTGGTAAAGTGGTTTTCTCAGTCGCTGTTGCAGTAGGAATAATAAGCGTGCTGATGGTTTCAATACTCCGTGACTATTTTGGTGTAAACGATTTACTAACGGAAAATTTGATTCTGTATTCGTTAAGAAATATTACGCTAGGTGCTATGGCGGTATTCGGAATGGCAGTTGCAGAAATGATTTCTTTACAAAGAGAATATGAATCTCTTAGAGTTAGGCAGAGTAATGCTCAAGAATTATACAAAGATACCGAAAAGAAAGTGAAGTTGATTCTAGATGAAGCAAAATTGAAAGCTGATAAAATAGTGTTTGATGCGGATAAAAAAGCTGCTGAGATAATTTCAAAAAAAGCTAGTATAGAAACTCAGTTGAAAGAACTAATAAGAACTGAAAGAGAACTTTTGGATAAATACGATAAAGAAGAAGAATAGAAGAAGAATAGAAGGAAGTAGCAGTACAATGTTTAAGCAATACAGTGGAAAAATTAATTATTCTGAAATCGAAAAAGACGTTTTAAACTTTTGGAAGAATAGCCAAATTTTTGAAAAAAGTATTTCTACAAGAGACGAATCTAAACCTTTTACTTTTTATGAAGGTCCACCCACGGCTAATGGTAAACCAGGTTTGCACCACGTCATCGCGAGAACACTTAAGGATTTAGTTTGCCGCTATAAAACTATGCAGGGATACCGTGTTAATAGAAAAGCGGGTTGGGATACTCACGGCTTACCGGTTGAAATTGAAGTTGAAAAGCAGCTTGGAATTAAGAACAAAAGTGAAATTCCCGAATTCGGTGTAGAAAAATATAATGCAGCTTGCCGTGAGTCTGTCTTTAAATATAAAGAGCTTTGGGATTCAATGACTGAACGTATGGGATTCTGGATCAACCTTGACGACGCATACATAACATGTACAAACGAATACATTGAATCTGTTTGGTGGGCATTAAAAACTTTATTTGATAAAGGACTTATTTACAAAGATTATAAAATTGTTCCACAGTGCCCGAGGTCGGAAACAGTCTTGTCATCGCACGAGCTTGCACTTGGCTACAAAGAAACAAAAGATCCTTCTGTTTATGTAATGATGAAATTGAAGGAGTCTGAGTTAACTAAAGAAGGTGACACTTATTTCTTAGTTTGGACTACTACTCCCTGGACTTTGATTTCAAACGTAGCTTTGGCAGTTGGTACCGACATTGATTATGTGAAGATAAAAACAGATGATAAATATTTAATTCTTGCCAAAGAGAGATTATCTGTAATTAAAAATGATTACGAAGTTATCTCTGAAATAAAAGGAAAGGATTTAGAGCTTCAGGAATATCATCAGTTGTTTAATTACCTGCCTGTTGATAAAAAAGGCTTTTATGTAATCTGTGGAAACTTTGTAAGCACTGAAGACGGTTCAGGTATTGTGCATATTGCGCCTGCTTTTGGTGCTGATGATTACGAAATTTCAAAAGAATATAATTTACCATTCCTACAGCCTGTTACACGTGGTGGCAAATTCACAGAAGAAATAACTGATTTTGTCGGGCAGTTTGTTAAAGATGCTGATCCCGGAATAATTATTAAATTAAAAGAAATGGGTCAGCTTTATAAAAAAGAAACCATTGTTCACTCTTACCCGTTTAGCTGGCGTTTTGATAATGTACCTGTAATTTATTATGCCCGCGAATCTTGGTTTATTAAAACTACTGCAATCTCCGATAGAATGGTTGAACTGAATAAAACTATTAATTGGTTCCCACCGGAAGTTGGCAGCGGAAGATTCGGAAATTGGCTTGAAGAAAATAAAGATTGGGCTTTGTCGAGAGACAGGTTCTGGGCAACGCCTTTACCTATATGGTTAAACAGTGAAGGTGACATGCTTGCTGTAGGCAGCATTGAAGAATTAAAAGAAGGATTTATAGAAAAAGACGGCGAAAGAATTTCAGTAAAAGATATTGATGATATTGATTTGCATAAACCTTTTGTAGATGATGTTAAATTTGAAAAAGGCGGAAAAATTTACACGAGAACCCCTGAGCTCATTGATGTTTGGTTTGATTCCGGTTCAATGCCTTTTGCGCAGTTTCACTACCCGTTTGAAAATAAAGAATTTTTTGAGAATAACTTCCCATCAGATTTTATCTGCGAAGGTATAGATCAAACAAGGGGATGGTTCTACACATTGCACGCTATAGCTGCAATGCTTTTTGATAATGTGGCGTATAAAAATATAATGGTCAACGAGTTGATACTTGATAAAAACGGACAGAAAATGTCCAAATCAAAAGGCAACGCTGTTGATCCGTTTAAATTGTTTGACAATTACGGCGCTGATGCCACAAGATGGTATTTGGTTACGACAAGCCCACCATGGCGTCCAACACTGTTCGATGAAGAAGGCATTATCGAAGTTCAAAGGAAATTCTTTGGAACATTAATAAACACTTACAGCTTCTTCGCTCTATATGCCAACATTGACAAATTTGATTTCAAAGAAGATTTGGTGCCCTATGAAAAACGTCCTGAAATAGATAGATGGATAATTTCGAAATTAAATTCTCTTGTCAAAGAATACGAAGAATTAATGGACGGGTATGATCCAACAAAGGCGGCAAGAGCTATTTCTAATTTTACTATTGACCAATTATCAAACTGGTACGTTAGAAGGTGCAGAAGAAGATTCTGGAAATCGGAAATTAATGAAAACAAACTCTCTGCATACCAAACTTTGTACGAATGCTTGATCACCATTGCTAAATTATCTTCCCCGTTTGCTCCTTTTGTATCAGAGGAGATTTATCAAAATCTCAACAAAGTATCCGGCAGAGAAAAATGTGAATCCGTTCATCTTGCGGAATTACCTGATCTATCTTATGTTGAAAAAGAACTCGAAGAAAAAATGGATATTAGCCAAAGAGTTGTTTATTTGACAAGATCGATGAGAGCAAAGTCCAATTTGAAAGTAAGGCAACCTTTAGCAAAAATAATTGTTGCTGCCGGAAAGCAAAGAGGTGAAGCTATTACAGATATGACTGATGTAATACTTGAAGAAGTTAATATTAAAGAACTCGAAGTTCTGGAAGATAATTCTTCAATAGTTAATAAAACCGCGAAAGCCAATTTTAAGAAGCTAGGACCAAAGCTTGGTAAACTTGTGAAAGCTGTTGCAAATGAAATAAAAAAATTAAGCAGCGAACAAATTAATAAACTGGAAAAAGACGGATTTATAAATTTAGATACTAAAGGTGAATCGATTAAAATAGATGTTGAAGATGTTGAAATTATAAATTCCGAAATTGAAGGCTGGGTTGTTGAAACCGAAGAAGGAATTACAGTTGCAATAGATTCTGAGCTGACGGAAGAATTAATTGCCGAAGGTTACGCAAGAGAATTTGTGAACAGGGTACAGAACATGCGAAAAGATTCCGGCTTTGATGTAATGGATAGAATAAAAGTTTTAATCAATGGAGATGACCATTTCATTGATTATATTAATCAATTCAATAGTTATATTAAAAACGAAATACTAGCAGACAGTCTTGAGAAAGGCGGCTCTGAAAACGGATATAAACAAACTTGGGATATCGGTGACTATAAATGTGATATAGTTATCGATAAGGTAGGAGAATAATCTCCACTACTTGGAGGATAAAATGGCAAATGTAAAAACAAAAAAAACAACTGCAAAAAAAACAAATAATAAACCGGCAGCTAAGAAAACAACATCTAAAAAGACTGTTAAATCGGTAACTAAAAAAACAACTGCTAAGCCCGCAGCAAAAAAATCAACTGCTTCGAAAGCTACTACAAAAAAAGTTACTCCGAAAACTGCTGCAAAGCCTAAGGCAAAAAAAGCTGTTGCGAAACCAGCAGCTAAAAAAACAACTACCAAGCCTGCAGCAAAAAAGTCAACTGCTCCGAAAACTGCTGCAAAGTCTAAGATAAAAAAAGCTGTTGCAAAACCAGCAGCCAAAAAAAGAACTTCTAAAACTTTAACAAAGACTACATCAAAAAAAGTAACTGCAAAACCAAAGGCTAAATCTGACTTAGTTGAAATTGTTTCACCGACAAAAAAAGTAAGAAAAGTTAAAGGTTATCCCAAGAAAAATTTAAAACAGCTAAAGGAAATTATTGTTCAAAAAAGAGATGAAATTATTGAACAGCTTCAGTCGTTAAAAGATCAAATGATGGATCCGACTACCGGCCAGTATGTTAATGAAAATTCGCCCTACTCTTTGCATATGGCTGAGCAGGGTACAGATGCTCAGGAAAGAGAAAAATTATATTTATGGGCTCAAAGGGAAAATAAATTCTTAGGTTATCTCGAGGATGCTTTGCAGAGAATCGAAAACGGAACTTACGGTATTTGTATAGAGTGTATCGATGAACCTCAGAATTTATGTCCGACTTGTCCCTTAATACCGGTTGAAAGATTGAAAGCAGTACCTCATACGCAGCATTGTTTGCAGATTAAGCAGAAAATACAGTCTAAATAGGAAGTTAATTGAGAGTACTCTATTTCACCTTTGTTATTGTTATTTTAGACCAGCTTACAAAATTCGTTGTAAAAGGCATTAAGCTTCCTTTTTTAAACTTATCTGGAATGGAATACGGCCAAAGTATTGACGTTATTGGATCGTTTTTTAGAATTACTTTTGTTGAAAACCCGGGAATGGCTTTTGGCATTGACGTTGGCGATACTTCAAAATTGTTTCTTTCTCTATTTTCTTTAGTTGCAAGTATTGGTATAATTATATATTTATATAAAGTTAAGAACAAAAGCTTAACAATGAGGTTCGCGCTTGCTTTAGTTTTGGGAGGCGCAATAGGTAATATGATCGACCGATCTTTGTATGGAATCTTCTACGATTATGCCCCATTGTTTTACGGAAGAGTTGTAGATTTTTTTGATGTTGAATTTTTTGATTTTTCTCTTTTCGGGCGTGTTTATGATCGTTGGCCCATATTCAATATAGCTGATGCCTCAGTAACAATAGGAGTATTTATACTTATCTTCTTTAATAAAAGAATTGACAGGGAAAATGCTGAAGTTGCCGATAGTGCTGATGATAGTGAAAGTATAACTGAAGATGAAGCGTTGATTGCACAAAAGCTTGCTGAGGATAATACCCAGGTGATCGAAAATGGCAAAGATAATAACGGAAAAGAAAATACTGTTTGAAATAACTGAAGGTAAAAAAAAGGAAAGAATAGATACCTACCTTGCTAACTCAATTGAAAACTGCACAAGAACACGAATTCAAAATTTAATTAAAACAGGTAACGTTTTGGTTAACGGTATTATTACTAAACCAAATTATAAAATAGTACCAGGTGATAAAATAGAAGTCATTATTCCTATTTCACCTAGGCCAGAAAAAACAGTTCCGGAAGATATTCCATTGGATATTATTTTTGAAGATGAGTATTTATTAATAGTAAACAAGCCTGCAAACATGGTTGCGCATCCTTCGCTTGGAAATCATACCGGTACACTCGTAAATGCTTTGCTCCATTATACTAATAGCTTAAGTGATTTGAATGAGGACCCTGTTAGACCGGGTATTGTCCATAGAATTGATAAAGATACAAGCGGGTTATTGCTTGTTGCAAAAGATGAAAACACTCATGCAAAATTAGCAAAGCAGTTTGCTGATCATTCTGTTCAAAGAGAATACTGGGCTTTGTGCTGGGGATTGTTTGATAAAGATAAGGGTGAGATAATCGGCAACATTGCTCGAAGTAAAAAGGACAGGAAAATTTTCACGGTTTCCGAAAATGAGGGCAAACATGCACATACTTTTTATGAAGTGATTGAGCAATTTGAATTTGCATCTTTGCTAAAACTAAAATTAAAAACCGGAAGAACGCATCAAATACGTGTTCACTTGCAACACATAAATAGGCCGATATTCGGGGACCCAACTTATGGCGGAAGAAGGATTGTTTTTGGCGGCAATTCTCCTAAAATGAAAAGCCGTGTTGATAATCTATTGGAAATAATGCAAAGGCAGGCATTGCATGCCAAAACATTAGGGTTTATTCACCCGGCAACTAAAAAGGAAATTTTTTTTGATTCGGAATTACCTAAAGATTTTAGATTATTGCTTGACAGGTTGAGAAAATAATTTCTGTATTGAAAACTCATTGTAGAAAAGAGCAGTTAAAATAATTATCAATCCGATTGTCATTCTAAATAAGTCTCCATCCTCACCGAATACAAATGTTGATGCCGCAACTGCGAGAGGTACTTTCAAATTATTCATTACTGCAAGTGAACCTGCGTTAGTTTTTCTTGCACCCATATTCCAGAGAAAAAAGCATAATCCCGAAGATATAGCTCCCAGATAAATTAAAGTATAAATTTGAGTAGACGTAATGAATAATTCGGAAAAGCCGTTATTGATACTTGTGAAAAAACCGGCTATTGAAACAGCTCCCAAGTATAACAAAGCAAAAATATGCGAATCATTGATTTCTTTTTTGTTCGACAATAATTTTTTGTAATAAACCTGACCAAATGCAAAACAAAGATTTGAAACCTGCATTAGCAATAAACCAATAATAAAATCATTTCTTAGAAATTCTTTATAAACAATAACAGCAGCTCCGATCACGGATATAATAGAAGTAATTAAAAAAAGTTTGGTGAATCTTTTTTCAAATAAGTCATTTATCAACGTAACATAAATGGGCATAAAAATTACGAATATTGCTACTTCATAGGCTTTCAGAAATTGATATGAATAAATGTATGTCAAATACATTATTCCATATTGAATAGCACCTAGAAAAAATAATTTTGTTGCAAGAATGGATGAAACGTTTTTTACCCTTAAAAAGGGGAGAAAAACTACTAGTGAAATAAATAGCCTAGCAAACGCTACAAAATTTGAATCGAGTCCTGTAAGGTTACCCTTTATTAAACCAAATGAGAAAGCCCAAATTAGGGAAACAACAATAAGATAAATCATTAATTATTTTGCCCTTTCCAAACTGACATTGCCTCCTCAAAAGGCTGAATAGCCCTTGGCATTGCTCCATGCATATATGAAATCAGTACACCGTAGTTAACTATAGGTATATCTATTAAACGTGCTTGTTTAATTCTTACCTGCATTGCTCTTCTTGTGAGCATACATGAGCCGCAGTGAATAATTAATTTGTATTGAGACAAATCTTCCGGAAAGTCGGCGCCGTTTCTTACATCAACTTGTAAATCTTTTTTAGTATGATTTCTAAGCCATCTTGGGATTTTCACTTTACCTATATCATCTTCCTGAGCATGATGAGAACAAGCTTCTGAAATTAAAATTCTATCACCGCTTTTCAATTCCTCAACCCTGTTTATCCCTTTAATAAATTCGGGTAAGTCACCTTTGTATCTTGCCATCAAAATTGAAAATGTTGTTAAAGGAACATCATCCGGTACATCAGCTGCAACGCGCATTATTGCCTGGCTATCAGTTACGACAAGCTTCGGAGATGATGCCAATTTATCGAGCGCTGCTCTTAGTTCTTTATCTTTTGCGACAACTACTATTGCATCTTCATCAAGTGACTCACGTATGGTTTGCACTTGAGGCATTATCAGTCTTCCTTTAGGCGCACCTAAATCAATTGGTACAACAAGAACAATAACATCATGCCTCTGAACTAAGTCGCCAACTAAAGGTTGTTCAGCATCATGCGGTATCAGTTTTGTAACTTTTTCTTTTAATTCGAAAATTCCATCGTCCTTAATGCACGAAACTGAATGATATTTAATCCTGTTTGAATTAAGTTCTTCAATTAATTCGTAATTAACGCCAAGATCGGTTTTGTTTATTACTGTTGTAAAAGGTACGTTTAACTTTTCGAGTTTATCATACAATTCTTTTTCTTTAGAGGAAAGTTTATTTGAAGCATCAAGAACTACAATAGCAAAATCAGCTTGAGATATAGCTTTAATTGTTTTACTGATTCTCATTTCTCCAAGTTCGCCAATATCGTCAATACCTGCAGTATCAACTAAAACAACCGGTCCAAAGGGTAAAAGCTCCATTGATTTTTTTACAGGGTCCGTCGTGGTTCCTGGTGTGTTGCTAACGATTACTAAATCCTGTCCAATAAATTTATTTACAAGCGAAGATTTTCCGCTGTTTCTTAGTCCAACAAAAACAATATGCTTTCGTTCAGATTGTGCTACTTTACTCAATTTCAATTCCTAATTCTCTTGATAAAATTTCGTATAATTCTTTTGCATCGACAATGTTGCTTTTTAACAAAGATTGAACAAATGACACATCATTATCATGTGAATATTTTACAACATCCTGTATAGCATCATAACCAAAAGTAGAAATTAAAGATGCTGCTATGGCCGATGAATTTATCAAATGTTGTTTGCATTTCTCGGCATCAGCCTTAATTCCTGAAATGCAATTTTTTGCTAATGAATAATTCACATCTTTCAATGTTTGTAAGGATTTCAAAAACAAATGTGAAAGCAATGGGATAAACGCATTTAATTCAAGATTGCCTGCACCTGCCAAATTTCCTATTACAACGTCATTACCTTTAACCATTTCAGCAAATTGAATAGCATTTTCTAATACAACTGGGTTGATTTTCCCGGGCATTATGCTTGAGCCCGATTGCATTGGCGGCAAAACTATTTCTCCGAATCCGCCTTTGGGGCCGCTTGACAACAGTCTTAAATCATTACAAATCTTTATAATGGAAATAGCACCGGCTTTTACTATACCGTGTACTTCAACAAACATATCCAAATTTTGTGTTACATCAATCAGGTCTTCGCCTTTTGCAATTGGTAAGCCGGTTATTTTCTTCAGTACACTGTTAACATTTAGTACATAACCTGTAGTTGCTGATACTGAAGTTCCTACTGCTGTTCCGCCCAAATTTACTGAGCGTAATCTCTCTTCTGAGTTGTACAAACGCCATCTGTCTCTTGCAAATGCTTGAGCAAAAGCTCCGAATTCCTGTCCCAAAGTTACAGGTACTGCATCCTGCAATTGCGTTCTGCCTAATTTAATTATGCCCTTAAACTCTTCTTCTTTATTTTGAAATTCTCTTTGCAGTGTTGCGAACGAGTCCTGCAGCCCTTTCAATAGGTAAAGTGAAGCAATTTTAAATGCTGTGGGAAAAGTATCGTTAGTTGACTGGGACATGTTAACGTGATCAATAGGATGAATAATGTCATATTGGCCAAAATTCTTTGAAATTTGCTTTAAGGCAAGGTTAGCAATTACTTCATTTATATTCATATTTAAGGAAGTACCTGCACCACCCTGGTATGGATCAACAATTACTTTTTCATAAATGTAATCGGCTTCATAATTGATCGCAAGTTCAGCTTCTTCCAGCAAAATATCAATTGCTTCTATAATCGGTTCGTATTTGTCTTTGAATAATAAGTTGACTTTGTTATTTGTTTCAGCAGCAGCTTTTTTGACCTGTAAATAAGCTTTTATTAAATACGGATTTATTTTTTCCCCGGAGTGAGGGAAATTATTTGTGCTTCTAAAAGAATGTATTCCGTAAACTGCTTTGTTCGGTATTTTTGCTTTGCCAAGTGAATCTTTTTCTATTCGCATATGATTAAATAATTTTAAATATCAAATATACCAAAAAAGGTTTTGATTTTTGAGTAATAAAAAGCCCGGTCAAGATCTCGTAAAGCGAGACAAGCCGGGCTTTAACAAAGGGATATGATAATTATTTAATCAAAATCATTTTCTTAACTTGAACAAAATTGCTTGCTTCAATTCTATACAGGTAAATTCCGGATGAGAGATTTGATGCATCAAAGTCAACGTTATAATTACCCGGGTTTAATTCTTCATTTACTAATGTTGTAATTTCTCTTCCCAGAGCATCAAATACGGATACTTTAACGTTTGTCACTTCCGGAATTGAGAATCTTATTGTAGTTGAGGGGTTGAACGGATTAGGATAATTTTGCTCTAAAGAATAGGTTGCCGGTAATCCTTCAAGTTCTTCAACGCCAACAGCACCTTGTAACTGTGTCAAAGTTTCAGTTAAAATACCCACAACAAATTTTGGATTATGGATACCAAAACTTCCGTCTTCTTCAACCATTTCCCAGATATAATAAGCTTTTGCTTGTAGCGGTGTCCAAGTTGAATCTATTGTGTTAATATCTTCTGAATTTAATGGAGGAAGCAGCATTTGAATGTCATGCAGCATTCCTTCTACTTCATGTTGTAAACCTTCGTCATTACCGTCACCATCAAAATCTGTAACACCATTAATCTCAACAGTAATTGCGTCAAATGAATCGAAACTGTGGCAAGGTGCACAAGCTGTTACGTTATCAGCTCCGTCAGGTGTGCTCATTCTAAATGAATGCCCACCACTTAATAGTACATTGTCGTTTTCGTCAACTTTTCCTTCAGCGTTCATGTGACAATCAACACATGCATTTTCTGTAAAATTATAATGCATTGAAGATTCGAATGTAGCTCCTAGATCCGGATGATTTTTTGCTAATAATATTTCCGCTTGTGTTCCATGGTGAGGACCGTAATGCCTGCTTAAATTATCTAAATAATTTGTTGTGTATTCAACTGCATCTCTTCTTGTTTTGTGGCAATTCATACATAATTTTCCTCTTCCACCGACATCAACGTCTTCTCCATTCTCCAAGGTGGCTGTAACAGTTCTTAATTGATGTTCATTAGTAGCATCGTGAGGATCGTGACAGGCAACACATACGATATCAACATTCATAGGTTCATCTTCTGTTAAGCCAACTTTACCACCTTTAACAAAATTAACAAAACCTGCACCATTATGACATTTTGCACATGAGGCTCTTTTTTCATTTCTGTCTAAATCTGCGTGGTTCGAGACATCAAATTGAGCTGGAAAGACATGATGTGTTCCTGAATCATGACATTTTGAACAAAGTTTTGTATCAAATGTGTTTACGATTTTTGAACCACTTACGTCTCCGCTATGCTCACTTCCCGGGCCATGACAAGATTCGCACTGAACATTAGCTAATTTAATAGCTTCCGGTGAATTTGTTAATACTGCTTCGTAAGCTTCTTGAGAAAGTGTATCCGGGAAAACAAAATCTCTATCGTCAAAACCGTCACTGGCGGCATCAGCATCGTAACCTGTTGAGTGGCAGCGAACACAGAATGATTGGAAATTAGTGCTTCCGTTTCCGCTCAATTGTACTTCCAATGTTGTAGCATGGTTTGTTTCCAACCATTTATCAACTGTTTCGCCGTGGCAAGTATTACACCCGAATCCACCGATATTAATTCCTAAGAAAGTGCCGGCATTAAAAGTGATTGAGACGAAATCTGCTCCAATGCTATATTCAAATTGGTATTGTCCTACTACATCCAAAACGATGGAAATAACTTGATTTGCAGAATCAAGGTCAACTGTTGGTCCAAATTCAGCTGCAGAACCATCAGGTTTCATTGGAATTCCCCAAATGCCTGTGTCGGCATTACCATTTGGATCAAATCCTTTAAGATAAACTTTAGTACCAACGCCAACATTTTGTAAACCATCATAAATACGGTCAAAAATGTCGTTTTCATCTAAAGCAACATCTCTTCCTGATCTTCCGTAAGGTGTTAGAGTAACATCTTGAGCAATTGTAAAAGATACGATCATCAAGAAAAAAATTGTAAAAAGTACTTTTCTTATCATTTCCTCCTCCTTAATAGATAATAAGACATATAGATGTAATATCAATATTTATACCATGAAAAGTTTCGTTTTTTTAGCTGAAATGAAGGTTAAATCAGCTTTTAACTATAAAATTCTTACAAATAGTAAAGGATTTAATTTACATTATTATTAATGAGAATAGCAGTCTAAATATCTGTTTTAAAGGAATAAAAAGCCCATCCTCCTTAGCCAAGGCTTCGGAGGATAACGGGCTTTTCTAAATTCCGGCTACTTATTTCTGTATACTATTTAACAAGGATCATTTTCTTGACACTTACAAAATCAGCTGATTCCATTCTGTAAAAATAAATACCGGAGGCATTTATTGATGCGTTCCATGAAATGTTATAATTACCTGCATTCATTTCTTCATCGACGAGAACATCTACTTCTTTACCAAGAGCATCAAATACTGTTATTTTTACGTGGGCAGCTTCAGGCAATGAAAATCTGATTTGAGTGCTTGGGTTAAACGGATTCGGATAATTTTGTGACAAATTGTAAGTAGTTGGTAATCCATCCAATTCGTCAATGTCAGTAACTGTAGGATTGAAATTATCTAAAGCACTTAGTAACAGAGCTCTTGCATATTTAGTATTGTGGATACCGTTACTTCCGTCAGCATGAACAAAATCATAATTCCATTTTGCTCTATAGAAATTAGTAGAGGTAGAATCATTTGAGGAAGCCATATCTAATTTTGCTTTCAATTGTTCTTGAAGTTCAATTATTTCTGTTTGAACACCTTTATAATCAAAGTCTTGAATTCCGGCATGGCATCCTTCACAAGCGCCCAATTGAGGTTCAAATGTGTGGCCTGTGAATGCAGGAATTTCTTCAGGTTCATCTAAAAACGGGGTTTGGAAAACGTGGCAAGTAACACATTTTTCGGGAATAACAGTTGTATTTGTATGGAGCGAACTTGGGTATTCGTAACCAATATATTCGTGGCCGCCCTTTCCTTCAAACATGAATGCAGTTGTATGGTGTAAATCACTTCCGTCAGGTTCAGGGGCATCAGGATTAAATTCGGGTTGGTGGCATTTTACACATATTTCATCAGCAGGTAATCTTAAATTAGCAGTATTTTCATTACCGTGAGGATTATGGCAAGCTGCACATGTTAAGTCGTTACCTTCCGGTCCAGGTGCATTCACATGAGGCTCTAATTCTTCCTGCTCTATGAACTGTAAGAAACCTTCTGCAGTGTGGCAGCCGGCGCATCCGGGATTACTAGCTATCCATTCAAATCTGCCGGGAATTGTAGTAAATTTAGCAAATGCGTGTTTTGATTCCTGCCATTCAGTGAATGTAGGATGATGAGAACCTTGGTGACAAGCACCGCATAAATCTGCTTCAAGATCAACTGAAGCGACTGAAGAGTGTCCTCCAACTCTTGTACCGTTTTCTTGCCCCAACGGACCGTGGCATGTTTCGCATTGTATATTTGTTTTTGCAGCAAATTTTGCTTCGTCTGTAACCACCCATCCAAATGTTGCGGTAGTATCTTCTTCAACAAATTCATCAGCACCAAAATTATCAAGGTCAGGATTCCAACCGGTTGTATGGCATGCCAAGCATGAATATCTTAAGAAAGAAACATTATCAGCGGTTTGTGAAGTTGCATGTCCTGTTTCCTTCCATGACACTAACTGAGTTCCTGCACTACCGTCTTCATGACAGGGAGCGCAATTTACTTCATTGGTACCTAAGTAAAAATAATCAGATAGAACTGGGTTTGTAGAATCAATAAGTGCAATTGTTTTGTTCAGCAAAGCAACTGACCATGCCGGGTTATGGAGACCATTACTTCTATCTTCTTCAATTGTTTTATAATTATAAAGACCGATTGCCTGTTCCGGTGTCCATGTTGAATCAATAACATCTAATGAAGTATCACCCAATGGCGGAATAAGCATTGCAAGATTATCTAATAGACCATGAATTTCAGTTGTAAATCCTTCTTCGCTTCCGTCACCATCCAAATCGGCAGTTCCGTTTACAGAGAATGAAATATCGTCAAAACTTCCTTCGTAATCTGGGTGACATGATTGGCATACTTCAATATGGTCATTACCATCTGGGTCTTTCATCTGGAATGAGTGTCCGCCAACTAATAACACATTTCCGTCTTCATCTGATTTAGCACCATCCATGTGACAGCTTACACATGCTTTTTCCAAAACTGACGGATGATTTGTTTTTGGTAAATCATCTCCCAAAGGAGTATTTTCACCAAAATAAACATCTGTCTGTGGACCGTGGTGAGGACCATAATGGCTGCTAAGGTGATCGAGGTAAGTTGTCGCATAGTCAACACCGTCTCTTCTGCCTTTGTGACAATTCATACAAAGAATGCCTGTACCACCATTATCAATTACAGTTCCATCTCCTAATTCAACCGAACCTGCTAAACGTAATTGATGATCGTTTGTTGGATCATGAGGATCATGGCAAACAGCACAAGTAATAGGTATTGTAGGTTGTGCAGTTACAGTTTGGTCTTTTGCAAATTGAATGAATCCGGCACCAGTATGACATTTGGAACAAGATGATCTCCATTGACTTCTTGCTACTGGATCAGCATGCCCTGAAATATCCCATTGTTCTGGGTAAACGTGGCGGGGTCCTTCGTTATGACAAATAGCACAATTATCAGAGCTTATATCTGAGAGCATTTTTGAATCACTTAAATCACCCTTGTGTTCGCTTCCTGGACCGTGACAAGATTCACACTGAATGTTTGCTAGTTTCATAGCTTCAGGCGTACTTGTAAACAATTCATCAAATAGACCATCATAAAGTGAATCCGGGAAAATAAAATCTCTATCATCAAAACCATTGTTATCAGCATTTTCGTCATATCCGGTTGTATGGCAATGGACGCAGTTTTCATTATAATGACTGCTGAGAGTTCCGTTCATAGCACGGACAAACATATCAGCATGACCTGTTCCCTGCCACCCGGTAACTTTGTCGCTATGGCAATCATTACAAGTAGGAGCTTCTGACTCAAATCCTAAATAAGTTCCTGCATTAATAATAATTGAAGTAAATTCTGTACCAAATGCGAACTCAATTTCATACTTTCCTACAACGTCTGGTAGAAAATATACAATCCTTGAAAAATCATCTGGTGCTTCTACAGCTGATAGAGCAGTATTTGAGCCCGATGGTTTAGAGACTATTGTGAAAAATGCTGCACCCACTGCTACATCAGAATATCCTTTCAGGTACACTTTTGTACCCACGCCGACATTTTGAAGACCATTATATGGCCTGTCGTAAATGTCTGTTTCAAACTCCTCAGCAAATCTAGGCTGAACGGGAAATGTTTCAAGATTTACGGTTTGTCCGTAAGAAAGAGTAATAAAGCAAATTAGAATTAAAAAATGAACTAAGTATTTAATCATATTTATTCTCCTATAGAGTGATTAAGTTAATCTCTTTTTTTATTTATTAATTTTAGAATTGAATTTATTGACTCTGCCAAATCCGCTATACTTATAGGCTTTATTGCATAATATTGGATACCAAGAGGAGATACTTTTCTTCCGAATTCCACGCTATTATTGGAAGTGATAAAAACTATTGAGATTTCTTTATTTATTTTTTTTATAGATTTGATTATTTCAATTGATTCAGGACATGTTAAATCGTCATCTACTACTAATAATGAAGGATTTAATGATAGAATTTTTGAAACTAAGTCTAAAGGAGAGGTAAATTCTTTTATATAATAGATTTCATTTCTCGATATTTTATTGCTAAAAACCGGATAATCCTTGTTACAAAATTCTTTTGAAATAATTAAGGTCCTCATTGTCCCTTTATGATGCAATCTTCGTGCCTAAAGTACTTTGAAGTCAAACCTAATAAATTGATATTAAAATCTGAAGAAATTGTGATTTCCAGTCGAAATTGACTATACTCCTTGGTTAGATTTTAAATTGATGAAATTGTTTAAAATGATTAGTAAATTAGAGGGAAATTAATGTCTCACTGAGACATTAATGTCGCATTTGAAATAAAAAATTGTTCTATGTTAAAAACGATTAAATCCAAGTTCATAATTAGTTTAATCATCTTTATAGCATTTAGTGTTGGGATTCCTATCATTTTTTTAATAAATCAATTTCAAAAGAATTTTCATGAAAGATCAATAATTCTTCTTGATGCTACTATAGATATGCTGCGTTACGGTTTAGATAACGAGATGCTGAAAGGTTCGGAAAAAAACGTTCAAGCAATTGTAGAGGACATATCAAAATATGAAAATATTGATCACATAAGAATTTTTGATAATGACGAGAAAATACTTTACTCAACTGATAAAAGCGAAATAGGTAAAAAGATTGACATTGCAGCACCGGGCCACATTTTACCAAGTTTAAGGGAGAATGCTAAAAGAAATATTATCTTGTTAGATGATAATCATGCCTATACAGCGTTTGAACCAATTGAAAATTCACCTAACTGTCAAAGTTGTCATGGAAATGATGAAGTAATTGCATTTCTTGATGTGGATTCGCATTTAACTATTTCGGAATCGTATTTTTATACAGGTTCTTTACATGTAGTTTATCTGGGAATTGCAGTAATAATTACCTTGATTATCGGATTTTATTTATTCTTTAATAAAATTATTAATCAACCACTTAAGAAATTTATGTTTGCTATCGACGAGCTGGAAAAAGGTAATATGAATATTAGGATGGAAGCAGCAAGCGATAATGAGTTTGGTACTTTGGAAAAACATTTTAACAAAATGGTTGATGAAATAAACCATTCGAAAGAAGAAATTGAACAACTGCACTTTAAACAATTACAGCATGCTGATAAGCTTGCACACATTGGCGAGCTAACATCAGAAATGGCTCACGAAATTAATAACCATACCGGTATAATTTTATCCCGTGCTGATTATTTGCAACTAGAAGCATACAATAACAACATATTGAATAAATATAAAGATGATTTTGATGTTCTTGCTGATGAATCAATAAAAGTATCTAAAATTACAAGAAACATATTAAAGCATTCAAAAAAATCGATAAAAGAATTTAAAGAATTGGACCTGGTTAATTTGATTGATGATAATATACTTATTTATTCGCAGCTTATGAAGAAAAGGAATATCGAACTTGTAAAAAATATTGAAATGGAAAGTGCCAAAGTTAAGGGAGATAATCTCCAACTTGATCAAGTAATGACAAATCTTATTAGTAATTCAATTGACGCTGTGAATTCAAATGGAAAAATAGAAATCGGAATAAAGAAAACTGATCACAATGAAATTTTGTTATATGTAAAAGATAACGGTAAAGGTATTCCTGAAGAAAATATTGAACAGATTTTTTCTCCTTTCTTTACAACGAAGGAATCTGATAAAGGCACTGGAATAGGGTTATATATTGTTAAAAAAATATGTGATAACCATAATGCGATGATTAAATGCGAAAGTAGTCTGGGTAAAGGAACTAGGTTTGACATAATTTTTAATTAGCGGATTTTATATGAAGAAAATATTTCTTATTGACGACGAAATTGAAATGCTGAATTCTCTTGAAAAGATTTTATCAACAAGAGAAGATTTAGTTATAACTAAAGATAACAACTCCGAATCTGCTTTGTTAAATATTGATGAGAATGAATATGACCTTGTAATTACAGATCTTAAAATGCAGGGAGTAAGTGGTCTAGATATTGTAAAAAAAGTTAAAGAAAAGTTACCTAATGCAAAAGTGATAGTTGTTTCCGGCTACGGAACTATTGAAGCAAGTGTTGAAGCAATTAAACACGGTGCATTCGATTTTATTGAGAAACCTTTCACATCTAAAAAATTATTTAAATGTGTTGACAGAGCATTAAAATCAGTAAAAGAAGCACCTGTAGCTGACCACGAGAATATTAACGGCATTATCTTTAAAAGTGACAAGATGAAAGAAGTTATCGTACAAGCTGAAAAAGTTGCTGAGAATGATATGAATATTCTCATTACAGGTGAAAGTGGGTCAGGCAAAGAATTAATCGCAAGAGCAATTCATAATATCAGCAAAGGTGACACAGAACCATTTGTGCCGGTGAACTGCGGAGCTTTACCGGAACATCTTTTTGAAAGTGAACTTTTTGGGCATGAAAAAGGTGCTTTTACCGGAGCACTAAAAACAAAACCCGGACTACTTGAATTTGCAAATAACGGCACTTTCTTTTTTGATGAAATTGGTGACATGAGCCAGGCTCTTCAAGTAAAACTTTTGAGAATGCTTGAAGAAAGAAAAATCAGAAGAGTTGGCGGGCAAAAGGAAATTGAAATAAATGTTAGAATTATTGCAGCAACAAACCAGAATTTAGAAAAATTAGTGAAAGAAAATAGGTTTAGACAAGATTTATATTACAGGTTAAATACCTTTACATTAGAGATTCCGCCTTTAAGAGAAAGGAAGGAAGACATATTACCGTTGGTATTTGATTTTATGGAAGAGCTTTGTCGGAAAGATTCAAAAATCATTAGAGAGTTCTCCACAGATGCAAAAGAAGCTTTGATAAATTATTCGTGGCCGGGTAATGTAAGGGAATTAAAAAATGTAATTAGCCGCTCTTATTTTTTATGTTCAAATAGCATTATTCAAATTACCGACTTACCTACAAATATTGTGAATAAATCAATTTCATTTGACCAAGATATTCTCTCTTTGAACTACAAAGAAGCTAAAGAATCTGTAATTGAGAAATTTGAACTACAGTATTTGAGCTACTATTTGAAAAAAAACAAAGGAAACATTTCCCAAACAGCTGAAGATTGCGGCATAGACAGAAGATCGATTCACAGGCTCATCAACAAATATAATATTGTTTTTGAAGATTAGTTATAAAAAAGAAAAGATATTTTCCCGATTTATATCTAAATTTGAATGGTCATTTCTATTATTTCTAAGAGGCAAAATGAAATCTCTGAAAATTATTCTAAGCGTAATTTTAATCTCATCGATTTGTTTTTCACAAGGTGCTTCAGGCACAGACGCAAAATACGAATATAGAAATCTTGTCGATTTACCGTCGGCTGGAATTTTGGAAAAAGGATTTGTGGGTGTAACGCTAGATGTTTTGCCAAAGGGTGTTTTGATATCAAAACTAGAAGTCGGAGTATTTGATAATTTTAGCTTTGGTATTTCATATGGCGGCTCAAATATAATAGGCACAGGGGAGATAGATTGGTATAAATTTCCAGGAGTCAATGCTAGGCTTAGAGTTTTGAATGAAACAGAGGGATCTCCTGCGATAACAGTAGGCTTTGATTCTCAAGGTAAGGGCCAATATTTTGATGAAGATGACCCAAGCCAGTTCAATTTTGAAGATGCAGATACTGCGAGCAGGTTTGAAATTAAGTCGCCTGGTTTTTTTGCAGCGGTAGCAAAAAATTTTGAGTTTTTAGGATACTTAAGCGTTCACGGAGTTATAAACTACACCTTAGAAAACAATGATGATAAGGACTTGAATATCGGAATTGGAGTTGAAAAAACTCTAGGGGGCAAAGTTTCATTAGTTGCAGAATATGATTTTGCGATAAATGATAATGCTTCAGGTTCAATTGGCGAAGGAGATGGTTATTTAAATATGGGAATTAGATGGGCTGTTGGCGATGGCTTCACAATTGGTGTGGACTTAAGGAACATGTTGGATAATAAAAAATTCAATGCTAATAAATCCGATAGAGCAATATTTGTCGAATACATAAAAGGAATTTTTTAGTGTATATATTTTTATACACACAGTTTATTTATTTGTACAAATCTTTAAAATAATCAGCCATTTTTCTTTTATTTTTGCCCTTTTTTACGGCATTATTATTGATTTCTATTTAAGAGTATATTAGAAAGGGGTACTAAAATGGCCATCATAATACGCATATTTGTTTTTTTATTTCTAATTTCGCTAACCGGATGTTACACACAACTTGCCTTAAAGGAAAATGATCGAACCCGTTACGAAGAATACGAAGATGAGGATTACAATGAAGACTCATACGGGGATGACGATTATTATAATGATTCAGATGAGGAGGGATCCGAAGATGAATATGATGAGGAAGAATACGAAGACAGTTCTGACGTAACAATTAATAATTACTATTATGATGATTATGAGTATGATTATTACAGGCCAAGATATAGAAGATACTTTTGGGGATATTATCCATATTATTCAATAGATTTTCACTTTGGATACTATGATCCTTGGTACTCGAATTATTATTACTGGAGGCCATACTACAACCCCTATTACTACAGCTACTACTGGAGTGACCCTTACTATCGGTACGGAGGTCATCATCATTATACCTATTATTCTGGCTCAAAATATAAATACCGCACAAACAGGTATGCAAACTTAAGAAACTCCGGTGGCGGAAGAGGCTATTCAACAAGAACAAGGACTTATAAGAACGATAGATTCAAATCCGGAACAGTATCTACAAGAGGGAGCGGAGGCAGAACAATAAGCAAAAGCGGTTCTCCCGGTAGAAGTGTCGATATATCTAAAACCACTGTTAGAACAAGAGATAATAAAACAATTAAAAATAAGTCTAGTTCAAACAGAACAAAAAAATCAATAACCAGAAGTTCAGGCAGCAGGGGCAGTAAGAAATCAGTTAAAACTAACAAAAGTACCAATAAAAGAAAAGATTACAAATCAGGCAAAAGAAGTTCACGTAGTAAATCAAAATCTTATAGAAACAAGAGTTCTTCACGTAGTAAATCAAAATCTTATAAAAACAAAAGTTCTTCGCGCAGCAAATCTAAGTCTTATAAATCTAAAAGCTCCTCGAGAAGCAAGTCTAAATCCTATAGTGGTGGATCTAAGAGATCCGGTGGTTCAAAATCTTATAGTTCACCCAGAAGTTCCGGTAGATCAAAAGGCTATTCGTCTGGTTCAAGATCTTCTTCCGGAAGCAGATCAAGCGGAAGGTCAAGCGGTTCAAGATCAGGTAGTAGCAGAGGTAGCAGCAAGAGGAGATAATAATGAAAAGGGGGATGCTGATAATAATTGTTGCACTATTATTTCCTCTGTTGAACGGATGTTCTGCTGAATATATTCAAAGGCATTCGGGAACAATTCAGGAAGAAGAACCAGAAATGATTAATCTTGTTGAGACTGTGCCAGGTTGTACTCTCTATGTATCTGTTCCTCCGCCTGGAGTGGGAGGTCCGCATCCGTTGCCGAATCCCAAACCTGATAATCCACTTCCCCAAAATGTAAGAAATCAACAAGATGAAATCAAAAGAGATAGAAATGATAGAAATAAAACACCCAAAAAAAATAATACTTTAAGAAATAGTGGCGGCAGAAATTCTAAAAAACGGAGATAATATAATGAAATTCATCCTTATTGTTATTTTTTCACTAATATTTTTGTTTTCAGAATTATACTCTCAAAACTTCAATGACGCGTTAAGACTCAGTGAACCTGGAATCGGGTCGTCTGCTAAAGCATTGGGTATGGGTAATGCATTTACTGCAGTGGCTAACGATTTTTCTGCGGTTTTGTTTAACCCGGCAGGTATTGCCCTAAAAAGAAGAATGGAGTTCGGCGGGGGACTTAGTTATAATTCGTTGAGCAATGATGCTGTCTTTTTCAATAACTCTAGTTCAGCTTCGGAAAGTTCAACAAAATTAGGTCAGCTAGGTTTAATATTGCCTTTCCCAACACATCGTGGAAGTTTTGTTGTAGCTATTGGTTATAACCAAACAAAAGATTTTTCGCAAAGTTTGAAGTTCGATGGGTTTAATGGCGGCAACAATTCCTTTATTCAACATTTAACTTCATTAAATGATGATATATCATATTTGTTAGGAACTAGTTATGAAGTTTTTGATGAAAATAACGATTTCGTTGGTTACAATACTTTAGTTAATGGTAATTTAACACAGAGCGGTAATATTTTACAGGAAGGCGACGTAAACAAATGGTCATTTGCGGTTGCTACAGAGTTAGCCAAAAACTTGTTTGTAGGGGGGACGTTTAATGTAGTAACGGGAAGTTATAAAAGGATAAGAGATTATTACGAAGATGATTTTGACGATGTTTACGGCGCTGACCTGTTGCTTGATCCGTTTGATGAAGATACAAGAGATTTCCAAACATTTGCAATTAACGATGTAATTGATTGGAACATTGACGGATGGGATGCAAAGCTCGGTTTGATTTATGCTGCAAATGAAAATGTAAAAATAGCTGGTACCGTTAAATTCCCTAGTAAATTAAGAATTGAAGAAACATTTTTTGTTGACGGTTTTTCGGAATTCGGAAACGTTAGGTTTGATTTAGATGAAACGGAAGATAAAATTAAATATGATATTGAAACGCCTTTTGAATTTACTACCGCAGCATCTGTGAGAATTAAACCTGTATTATTAAGCGGTGAAG
>CAJHYN010000206.1_pt1 | contig 27216 bp, 16 predicted proteins | sample 9198641 | NCBI WGS metagenome assembly CAJHYN01 (sample SAMEA7708370, study PRJEB35096) | sediment metagenome | biome: marine neritic benthic zone biome [ENVO:01000025]; feature: sediment [ENVO:00002007]; material: shallow marine sediment [ENVO:03000034] sea grass bed [ENVO_01000059] ... | reverse complement strand
TAATATTCTACTAAGGAAAAGAACAATAATCGAAACTATAAACGATCAGTTAAAAAACATTTCTCAGATTGAACATAGCAGAGATAGGAGTATATCTAATTTAGTAGTTAACATCTTATCTGGCTTAGCTGCTTACTTCTTTCAAGAAAAGAAACCTAAATTAAATTTAGCTCATGAGCTATCTCATAGTTTAATATAATTTTATATTGAACTCAGGTTATTTAGTCATATGTTTTTAATCGTTTGACAACCGGACAGTAGTAATAACATACCGTTTATTACCTAAAAGAACCATTCATGAATTACAGATTGATTAGCTATTCTAAGATCATTTTATTCACCATTCTCAAAATAGTCGCTAGGCAAGAATTTTGAGTTAGACATTATTCGATAATTGATTTTTTAGCATAGCCTAATGTAGGTACATAGATGCGAAACTCTGATGCATTTCATATAATGACAAAGCCAACAGGTTCGCTCTGCAACATAGATTGTAAGTACTGTTTCTATTTAGAAAAGGAGAAACTCTATCTTGGCAATAAGAAATGGAGCATGAGTGAAAAAATTCTAGAAACTTATGTTAAGCAGTATATTGAAATTCAGAGAGTTAGCGATATAACCTTTGCCTGGCAGGGAGGCGAACCAACACTGCTTGGAGTTGACTTCTTTAGAAATGCACTAAATCTTCAAAAAAAGTATGCATCCGGAAAAAACATTCATAATACTTTTCAAACTAATGGGCTTTTGATAAATGATGAATGGTGTGAATTCTTTGTGAAGAATAACTTTTTGATTGGGATGTCAATTGATGGTCCGGAAGAAATACATGACAGATATCGTGTCATGAAAGGAGGTCAGCCTACTTTTAATAAAGTATTGAAAACTATAAGTCTTTTAAAAAAGCATGGTGTTGAATTTAATACACTAAGCTGTGTTCCAAGACCAAATGCTTACAAGCCTTTAGAAATTTACAAATTTCTTAAAGAAATCGGTAGCGGATTTATTCAGTTTATCCCAATAGTTGAACGTGTTGCCAAAAATTTTGAAGAAGATGAATTAGAGTTAGTTTCTCCCAATTATAATAGAGAAGCTTTTGTTACTGAATGGTCGGTAGAGCCTTTGCAATACGGTAAGTTTCTTAGTGCTATTTTTGATGAATGGGTACGAAATGATGTTGGGAAGTATTTTATTCAAATCTTTGATGTTGCTCTTGAAGCATGGTATGGACAAAAACCTAGCCTGTGTGTTTTTAGCGAAACTTGCGGTAATGCTTTGGCCATTGAACATAATGGGGATTTGTATTCTTGCGATCATTATGTATACTCGGAAAATAGACTGGGAAATATTTGGACAAATAGGCTCGAGGACATGGTAAACTCGAGTAGGCAGATTAAATTCGGAATTGATAAGAAAATAAATTTGCCTTCCTATTGTAAAAGATGCGATTTTCTATTTGCCTGTAATGGAGAATGTCCTAAGCATAGGTTTATGAAATCACCTGATGGTGAGAATGGGCTTAATTATTTATGTGAAGGGTATAAATATTTTTTTGCACACATTGATAATTCGATGAGGTATATGGTTGATGAACTTCAAAACGGTAGGCCGCCGGCAAATGTAATGAAATGGATAAAAAAACAACACGTAACCTTACATGGTTAATCTTACGAAGATGTGTATCCTATATCGTTGTCTATTAAGTATTTCTCATAATAAGTAAGTAAAATCAAAAAAGTTCTTGTTGGAATAAATAATGAAAAGCAACAATTTAATTTCAGACCATCCTCATCGTAGATATAATGTATTAACTGGTGAATGGGTGCTTGTATCCCCCCATAGAACAAAGAGGCCTTGGCAAGGAAAACAGGAAGGGGTAGAGATGGCTAAAGACCCTTCGTACGATCCGGGTTGCTATCTATGTCCGGGAAATGAAAGAGCTGGCGGAAACATAAATCCAAACTACGATAAGACATTTGTATTTACGAATGATTTTGCGGCGTTGCTTTCAGATACTCCGGTTTCTAGCTTTGAGTGTGATACTCTTTTCCGGGCAGAAAGTATTCAAGGTACCAATCGAGTAATATGCTTCTCCCCAAAGCATAATTTAACTTTACCAAGAATGACAAAGGCTGAAATAAAATATGTTATTGATGTTTGGGCCGAACAGGTTGAAGAATTAGGAAAAACATACAGATGGGTTCAGATATTTGAAAATAAAGGTGATATAATGGGATGTTCTAATCTCCATCCTCACGGACAGATATGGGCTAGTTCATCACTTCCTAATGAACCTTATAAAGAGAACAAGCAACAGTTTGATTATTATTTGAAAAATAAGTCTGTGTTGCTTGTTGATTATATACAAAGCGAACAGGAGAAAAAAGAAAGAATAGTTATTGAAAATGATGATTGGATAGTATTAGTACCGTTTTGGGCTGTTTGGCCTTTTGAAACCATTTTAATTCCCAAGAGGCATGTGTTGAGACTTAACGAAACTTCGGATACTGAGCGCGAATCTCTAGCTGATATCTTAAAAAGGCTTTTGACCCTTTATGATAATCTGTTCGATGTATCTTTTCCTTATACAATGGGATGGCACGGCGCTCCGTTTGATGATAAAAACTATGATCACTGGCAATTACATGCACATTTTTATCCTCCTTTGTTAAGGTCTGCAACAATCAAAAAATTTATGGTTGGTTATGAAATGCTTTCTGAGGCTCAGCGAGATATAACTGCTGAAGAAGCAGCGGAAAGATTAAGAAATATTTCGGATAAGTCTAAAGAAAAATAAGGGCGAAGAATGTCAATAATTGATAATTATAAAGACATATTTATAAAACTCTATGGAAAAGATGAAGAAGTTTTTAAGAGTCAGTATAACAGATACGGCAAAATGCTAAAGATGTACCGTGAGCATTTTGATGAAAGTGAGCAGTTTTTTTTCAGTACGCCAGGAAGAACCGAAATAGGAGGTAATCATACTGATCATAACTTAGGGCGTGTAATTGCTGCAAGTATTAATCTTGACTCAATTGCAATTGCTTCTAAAAATAATTCCTCCATTATTACTTTTATCTCTGATAGCTATGAAAAGCCCTTTATTATAAGCGTTGATGAACTAGACAGTGTTAAAGACGAAAGGGGAACAACAAATTCACTTATACGAGGAATTGCAGCAAGGTTTAGTGAATTAGGATATAAGATAGGCGGCTTTAATGCTGTTATTACTAGTGATGTTTTACCCGGTTCCGGAGTAAGTTCCTCGGCTTCCATCGAAGTTTTGATAGGATCAATATTAAATTCATTATTTAATGAAGGCAAAATAAGTAACGAAGAATTAGCCATAATTGGCCGGTATGCTGAAAATCATTATTTCGGTAAACCTTGCGGACTTATGGATCAGATGGCTTGTGCCGTTGGAGGGATAATTACAATTGATTTCAAAGATCCAAAGTCCCCAACGGTTGAGAAGATTAATTTTGATTTTGAGTCTCACAGTTATAAAATGATTGTTGTTGATACTTGTAGTGATCATGCCGATTTAACTGAGGATTACTCTTCAATCCCAACCGAGATGAAATCGGTTGCCGGTTTATTCGGCACGGAGGTGTGCAGAGAATTGGATTTTGACTCCTTTCTAAACAAGATAGATGAAAACAGAAAAAAAGTTGGAGACAGAGCCCTACTAAGAGCGTTCCATTTTATTGAGGAAAATGAAAGAGTTTTAAAACAAGTAGAATCATTAAGAAATAATAATATAGCAGAATTTCTAAAGTTAGCAGCTGACTCCGGCAATTCATCATTTAAATGGTTGCAGAATGTATTTACAACTAAGAATGTAAAAGAACAGGGATTAACTCTTGCTCTTGCTATAACGGAAAAGTTCATTTCGGAAAAAGGTAAAGGGGCATGTCGAGTTCATGGCGGTGGATTTGCAGGTACAATTTTGGTCTTTATTCCGATAATGCATGTTAATGAATATGTAGAATACGTTGGAAAAGTATTTAAGGAATGGAAGGTGCTTACATTGGATATCCGTTCCTTAGGTGCTATTTGCTTAAATGATTTTATTGAAACTTAGTTCAATATTTACAAAAATTTTCGGGGCTACTAAATGAATTTTACCGATCTTGATTACATCATATTCATCTGCTACATAATAGGAATAGTTTTGTTGGGCCTTTATGTTTCAAGGGTTAGAAAGGGAGAAAAAAAAGATTCTAAAGAATATTTTCTTGCCGGGAATAAATTAACCTGGTGGGCAATCGGGGCATCGCTAATAGCAGCAAATATTTCTGCAGAACAAATCATTGGAATGTCCGGCTCAGGTTTTGCCGGAGGTCTGGCCATAGCTTCATATGAATGGATGGCGGCATTAACATTAATAATTGTTGGTAAGTTTTTTCTGCCGATATTTATTGAAAAAAAAATATACACGATACCGGAATATATTGAGCAGCGATATAATACAACTCTTAAAACGATCCTAGCCATATTCTGGATTTTTCTGTTCATATTTGTAAACCTTACGACGGTGATATTTTTAGGTGCAAAAGCACTTGATACAATTATGGGTAACGGCAACGGTAACTTGTTAGTTCCAATGATGATTGGTTTAGCTGCTATTGCAGCAGCATACTCGCTATATGGAGGGTTATCGGCAGTTGCATGGACCGATGTTATTCAGGTAATTCTTCTTGTTTTAGGGGGAATTATAACTACTATAATTGCGCTTAATTACGTTACACCGGATGGAGGAATATTAGCAGGACTGGGTCACATATATGATGAAGCGGGAGAAAAGTTTCAGTTGATACTAAGCAAAGATAACCCTGAGTTTAGTAATCTTCCGGGAATTGCGGTTCTCATTGGGGGATTATGGGTGGCCAATCTTTACTACTGGGGATTTAATCAATATATAATACAACGGACATTAGCGGCAAAATCCTTAAGGGAGGCTCAAAGAGGGATTGCTTTTGCAGCTTTTCTAAAACTTATTATTCCGTTAATAGTGGTCGTCCCAGGAATAGTAGCTTTTGTTATGTATTCTCAGCCGGAAGGAACGGCGATAATTGAGGGGGCCAGGGAAGCGTTTACAAACTCAAATAGTTCTATAAATTATGATAAAGCTTATCCCTGGCTAATTAGCAATTTTGTCCCTACCGGATTAAAAGGAATTGTAGTAGCCGCTTTAACCGCTGCAATTGTATCTTCTCTTGCATCAATGTTAAATTCAACGGCAACAATATTTACAATGGATATTTATAAACCATATTTCAGTAGAAATGCCTCCGAAAAAAGGCTGGTTACTGTTGGAAGAATTACTGCGGCATCATCATTGATAATAGCTTTATTGATAGCGCCACTATTGAAGAGCTTACCGCAGGTATTTCAATACATACAAGAATACACCGGGTTGGTAAGCCCAGGTGTATTAGCAGTATCAATGCTGGGACTTTTCTGGAAAAAGGTTACTGCGAGAGGAGCAATATGGGGTGCAATTCTCTCTATACCTGTTGCTATTGTATTAAAGCAACCTGCTATGGAATTACCTTTTATGGATCAAATGTTGTATACGTTTTTGATTACAATAGTAATAATTGGAATGATAAGTTTATCATCAAGTAAATATGACGATGATCCGAAAGGATTTAATTTAACGGCAAAACTATTTAGCACGGATAAAGTATTCAATATAGCCTCCTATGTTATTTGCGTAATTCTGGCTTTACTTTATTCCTTTTTTTGGTGATTATAAAATTGGATTAACTTTTTATTATACCTCTATAACTATAAACCAAATAGAAAGGTTTAATGTGTAATTAAAAATTCCAATTTAGTAAGGCTCTAATTAGACTTAATCTGGGTATTATACATCGGTTATAACTATATTTAAAATAGAAAATTAAATTAAGAGATGCGTAAAAGTTTGGGACAACTTTACGATTAATAATATATGAATCAATTAAAGACAATAATAGTAGATGATTCAAAAGTTATTCGAACAGAGCTTAAACTAATGCTGGCGGAATTTCCCGAAATAATAGTAACGGGAGAGGCGGCAAATGTTGCACAAGCAGTAACGTTATTAGAACAGCAAAGGCCCAACGTAATTTTTCTCGATATTCAATTGAATAATGAAACAGGGTTTGACCTTCTTGAGAAAACAAATATAACTTCAAAAATAATTTTTATTACTGCGCATAATCATTATGCAATACGGGCATTCGAAGTGAACGCACTGGATTATCTGTTAAAACCAATTCAAAAAGACCGGTTAAAAAAAGCAATTGATCGATTGATTCCACAAGATGAAGAAGTTGAGGGACCCAAAAGTAAGATAGCTTATGACGATGTTGTTTACTTAATGATTAATCATTCGTTAAAATTTATCAAAATAGCTTCCATCAAGTCTATTATTGCAGAAGGTAAATATTCGTTCATAATACACGGTGATAAAAGAAAAGATCTTGCTTCAAAGACTTTACTCGAATGGGAAAAAATATTACCGGAAAAATATTTCTTGCGTATTCACCGCTCTACAATTGTTAATTTCGAACATGTAGATAAAGTAAAAAAGTGTCCGAATAATACTCATGAAGTTTATGTAAAAGAGGTTGAAGAACCTTTTACAATGAGTCGACGCTATGCTGCTAAGTTGAAATCGATGCTTAGTTTATAGAATAAGTAACTTTAACTGGTTTCCTTGATTAATTTCGATTCCTTATCAACTTTCACATTTGTGTCGATACTTTTGTCATATTCAATAGTAATAACTGCATGCACCCATCCGTTATCCTCATATAAATCAAAAGTAAAATTGTCCTTAAACATAATGCTTAGTCTCTTTTGAATATTTTTAATAGAAGTGCCGTGAACTTCATCCTTAATTTCATCATTTGTTTGATTCAGATTTCCTGTATTTGATATATCGATTGATAAAATTCCGTTTTGATAAGAGATTGATAAACTGATTCTAAATTCTTCCAAGCTGGTTTGGGAGCCGTATTTTATGGCGTTTTCGATTAGGGGCTGGAAAATAAATGCAGGGACTATTAATTCTCTAGCAGAATCTTCAATATCGTATGTTACATCCAGAGAATCGTGAAAACAATTTTTTTGAATCACGATATAATTTTTTGCTGCATCAAGTTCTTCATTTAATGTATCTTTTTCCCTTTTATAATTAAGCAAGATGTAACGGAAATATTCAGACAATTTAGAGATCATTTCCCATGCTCTGTCTTTGTCAATTAATACGAGAGCCCTAATTGCACTAAAAGCATTCAATAGGAAATGGGGATTCATTTGATTTCGCAATAACTTTAATTGAGTCAAATTTGCCAAGGCAGTAGCTTTTAAGAGATTTCTCTTCTGCTTTTGATGATTTATAAAATGCAAACAACCTAACAATCCGATTGAAGCAATAATTAACTTGAACCATAATGTATCCCAGTATGGAGGTGAAATAGAAATATCAATTGAAGTTTCTTCTTCGTTCCATTGATGTGCATTATTAGCTGCCTTAACTTTGAATTTATATTTCCCTGGATTTAAGTTTGTATAGGTTGCATATCTTCTATTACCAACGTAATTCCATTGCTCCTCAAATCCTTCCATCATATATGCATATTGAATCTTATCACTCATAGCATAATCCAGTGCTGAAAAAGTAAAAGTAAAGGATGAATGATCGTGAGAAAGTCTTATTTCACTTGATTCGCTGACATGTGATGCTAAGATTGGGTCTTCACCGCCAATGGGTACCGGTTTGTTTAATACTTTAAATTCCGTGAGAGTAACATTTGGAATGGAAAATTCTTCGTTTATTTTTTCAGGATAAAATGAGATTGCCCCATCAATATTGCCAAGGAAAAATTGGCCGTTTCTCGATTTGAAATATCCTCTGGTGAATTGATTATTTTGTAATCCGTTTTCTTTATAATAATTAGTAAATTTCTTTTTTTTCATATTATATTTCGACAACCCTTTTAAAGTACCCGCCCAAATATTTTTTTCTTTATCTATTAGCAAGCCTCTTACGCCATCGGCTGCCAGCCCCTCTTTTATAGAGAGCGATTGAAAACTTTCTGTTTTTTTATTAAAAACAAAAAGTCCGCTTCCAACTGTACCTATCCATAAATCATCACCTTCGTTAACAATGGAGGTAATTCTAGTTGATTCGCTCCCTGAAGGTAATTTATAGTTTTCTTGATATGCCAAACCCCGTCTAATTTTGAATATCATACTACTGGCACTTCCAATCCAAATGTTATGTTCGTTATCTTCAATAATACTATGTACTGAAACATCAGAACCGACATTGACCAAAGAAAAATCTTCAAAAACTTTTTCTTCTCTATTGAATATCATAACCCCTTTTGATGTTCCTACCCACAGCTTTGAGTCGCCGTCCAAAAGAAGACAATTAATCGGACTTTGATAAATTAAGGCTTGGTCGGGTATGTGTTTATAACAAAAAAACCGCTTTGTATTTCGATCAAAAAAATTGAGCCCCCCTTGAAAAGTCCCGATCCAAAGATTAGAATTTTCATCTTCAGTAATCGCATTAACATTATTGCTTGAAATACTGTAGACATCGTTTGGATTATTAGTGTAGTACCTGAAGACTCCAGTTTTTTTATTTAGTACGTTAAGGCCGCTTTCAGCCGTGCCAAACCAGATATTATCTAGATTATCTTCATAAATTGCTGTTACAAAACTATGGTTAAGATATTCTTTATTAGCTTGTACAGCTCGATAATGATGAAATTGTAAATTCCCAATATTCAGAAAGTTGATACCCCTTTTGGTACCCAGCCAAAAATTCCCATTTGTATCCCTGTATATAGCTTGTACATTATTCTGACTTATGCTGTTAGGGTTATTAGCATCATGGGCAGATTGTTTAAACGTGTGATTGGTTTTATCAAATATATATAAACCGTTTCTAGTGCCTATCCATAAATTTCCGTTTTTGTCATCAACAATTGATTTTATTGTATAACTTTCCCTTACAAGTTCGTTTGGAATAAATTTTCTAAAAATATTATTTTCTCTGTCATAAAGATTAAGACCTCCGTTGTATGTTCCTATCCATAAAAGTCCATCTGTGCCTTCGTGCAGCGATATAATAGTATTATCGCTAATTGAGTTTTCATCTTCGGAATTATGTTTAAAATATTCAACGGTGTTCGAATCAAGATCAAAGCTTAGTAAACCTCCGCCGTTACTGCCAATCCAGAATTTATTATCGCTGTCTTCAATTATGACATTAAGCGAATAGTCAAGGAAGCCTCCTTTATCGAAAAATTTTGAATCAAAACTCCTGATCGTTTTCTCACGGGTATTAATTTTGTATACCGTGTAATTAGCCAAAAACCAAATATTCTTTTTACTGTCTTCCAGCAAAGATTGAACGTCATTGATGTCGGACGTAAAATTGTAAGCTGTGTCATCTTTCAATTCTATGAATTTATTTAGTGACCTATCATATATATTTATTCCGCCGTCGCCTGTTCCAATCCACAAATTACCGGCTTCATCTTCAATTAAACATCTTATGTAGTCATCACTTAGTGCTTGATCATCACCACTGTTAACATCAAATACCGTGAATTCATAACCATCATATTTATTAAGCCCTTTGTTTGTGCCAAACCACATAAACCCCCTGCTGTCTTGATGAATACAATTAACAATATTTTGAGATAGTCCTTCATCAATAGTTAAGTGTTTAAATCGCAGCTCAAGGTCTTGAGCAAAAGAAATCGAGAATGCAATACCTGCTATAGAACTGAAAAAGAAAGAAGGACAAAACAAGGTGTTTTGAGCAAGTAAAAGCGTTTTACGAAGAAAATTCAATTTGCTTCCTTTTTTAATACTACTCTGTCTTATCACCTAAAATAATAAATAAATACCAATTATCAATTTTGATACGAACCATGATATTTCTGAAATTAAATTTTATAAATTCCGTTTATCACAATGAGACCATTTGGTTCCATATGTTACCATTTAATCCTTTACAATTGGTTTAGTACAACTTTTTACGGAACATGCGAACAATTTTTTTAAGGAATTATTTCCGGTTAAGGATAAAAAGATGAATAAGCTGAAAACGGTAATTGTAGATGATGTTCAGTTAATTCGGGCAGAATTGAAATCTTTACTTAGTGAGCATACTGATATCAAGGTTATTGGGGAAGCTTCAAACGGAAAAACTGCCATAAAGGTAATTAAGGAATTGAAACCTGATGTCGTTTTTTTAGATATACAAATGCCGGTTTTATCGGGATTCCAAATGTTGGAAACCATCGATGTAAACTTCAAAGTTATCTTAATTTCATCTTTCAATAAATATATGCCTGAAGCACAAAAATACAATATTGTCGATTTTTTAATGAAGCCTATAAATAAAAGGCAACTTGCGGTTGCAATACAAAGATTATCTTTAACCAACTCAACTGTCTAATTAGTAAGCTGTATCAATAAGTTGCTTTACAAGAAAGTACGATTGTGTATTAATGTTTGAACTATTAACCTTGAATACTGCTGATTATACAAATATTCTTTTTATATATTGATCCGGGACATTAAATGAAAATTAATTGCAAACCTTTCGTTTTCAAAATGTTAGTTGCATTCAGTGCAATATCATCAAAATCTTTTGCAGAAGGTAATATAAATTCCCAAAATGAAAAGATAAACATAATTTATATTTTAGCTGATGATCTCGGTTACGGTGATCTTGGCTGTTACGGACAAAAAAATATCCAAACACCCAACATCGACGAAATGGCAAAAGAAGGTATGCTTTTTACAAACCATTATGCAGGAGCTACCGTATGTGCTCCTTCGAGATGTTGTTTAATGACAGGAATGCATACAGGTCACAGTTATGTACGCGGAAACAAAGCAACAGAGCCAATGGGACAGCTTCCGATACCTGATTCAATTAAAACTGTTGCCGAATATTTAAAGGAAGCAGGTTACAGTACCGGTTTGATAGGCAAATGGGGACTTGGCGGTCCCGGCAGCGAAGGCATACCTACACGTCAGGGATTCGACTCGTTTTACGGATACCTTTGCCAGATGCATGCCCACAATTATTATCCCGAGTTTCTATTTAATAACGGCGACACTGTTATGACCGGTAATGTAGTAGATAATGCTTTTCCGAACGGTGCCGGAGTAGCAAATGTAAAAGTGAAGTATTCACATGACTTGTTTGCAAGGGAGGCTTTGCGATTTGTGGAGAAGAATAAAGATAATCCCTTCTTTCTTTATTTAGCATTAACTATCCCTCATGCCAACAATCAAGGTGGAAAAAAAGGAATGGAAGTTCCCGATTTAGGTATTTACGCGGACAAAGATTGGCCTGAGCCTGAAAAAGGAAAAGCCGCTATGATTACAAGAATGGATAAAGATATAGGGCTATTATTGAATAAACTTAAAGAACTTAGTATTCATAGAAAAACATTAGTGATCTTTACGAGTGATAACGGGCCTCACAGAGAAGGAGGAGCACAACCTGTTTTTTCAAATAGTTCCGGGAAATTACGCGGAATTAAAAGAGACTTATACGAAGGAGGAATCCGCGTACCGATGATAGCATGGCTGCAGGGAACAATAAAAGCAAATACTGTAACCGATCATGTCTCAGCATTTTGGGATTTTCTTCCTACTGCTTGCGATATTGCCGGAGTTGATAAACCGACTAACACAGATGGGATTTCGTATTTGCCAACCCTTTTAGGAAAACCTCAGAGGAAACATAAGTATTTGTACTGGGAGTTTTTTGGAAGAGGGTTCAAACGCGCCGTTCGTATGGGAAAATATAAATTTGTGCAGATAGGTGTTTCTTCCCCGTTCGAAGTTTATGATTTGGAAAATGATATTGGTGAAGGAAATAACATCGCGGACAAAAATCATGATCTAGTTGCACATATAAAAAAAATCTTAAAAGCAGTTCGGACTGAATCCGAATACTGGAAAATCCCTGTCGAACAAAATCAATAAGATAAACTAGAGAATATAATATATTATTTAATAGCTTGAGAGAGGCATGAATAGTTTTTTTATTAAGAAAATAACAATCATTTCAATAATATTTTTATTCGGCAGCATTTTTTGCGCAAATAAAGTAGATAACGAAGAAAATAGAAAGTACAACGGAGAATACACCGGTGAATTCTTAAATCGGGTAGCTTTTCCAATAGGGGGGATCGGTGCCGGAATGATATGCCTGGAAGGAACCGGATCAATTTCACATGTATCAGTAAGAAATTCCCCAAATATTTTTTATGAACCGTTATTATATGCTACAATTGGTGTTAAGGTTAATAAAAAGAACGTTACTAAGGTTATTGAAGGAAAGGTTCCTAAGTGGAAATATTTTGGAACACCATTAAGCGGCTTGGGTTTAGGGTCTAAGAGTTATGGATTACCCAGATTTAATCATGCTAGTTTTATTGCTCGCTTTCCCTTTGGGAAAATCGAACTTGAAGATGATGAGATCCCCCTGAAGGTCGAAATAACAGGCTGGAGTCCTTTTGTTCCCGGTGATTCGGATAATTCCAGTTTGCCGGTTGGAGCTTTGGAATATCATTTCTCTAACACAACGGATCAAACTCATGAAGCGCTTTTTTCATTTAATTCTGAAAATTTTATGCATATTCCTGTTCCAAGTGAGTTCAGCTATAAGGCAGAAGATGGAGAAGTAATTAAGGAATTCCCAAACGGATTTCTTCTATGGCAGAATGGTAATGAAGAGAATCCTCATTATGAAGGTGGATTTGCTTTTTTCATTGATGATGAGAATGCAAAAATAAATCATCACTGGTTTCAAGGTGGACATTTTGATGCCCATACAATTAATTGGAAAAATCTTGAAGCAGGGAATATTGTTGAAAATCCTCCTATAAAAGGGAAATCCGAGGGAGCGTCTTTATTCGTTCCTTTTGTATTGAAACCTGGTGAAGAGAAAAAAATAATACTGAAATTCTGCTGGTACGTTCCAAAATCAAATTTGAGAAAAGGAAATGGGTCCTTTAATTCAAAGCCTACCGACGAAGAAGCTTGTTGTGAAAAAATTTATTACAAACCTTGGTATGCAGGGAAATTTTCAGACATTTACGAACTACAGAATTATTGGCAAACCAATTACTATGATCTCCGTAAAAGCACGGAATTATTTACTTCTTCTTTTTATCAATCAACACTTCCCGATGTTGTCCTAGAAGCTGTCACATCAAATCTAACAATCTTAAAATCACCGACCTTACTTCGCCAAACTGATGGTAGATTATGGGCATGGGAAGGTAGCGGCGATCAGAGTGGTTGCTGCCCCGGTTCATGTACTCATGTTTGGAATTATGCCCAGGCAATCCCTCATCTTTTCCCAGATTTAGAACGGACACTAAGATCAACAGAATTTTATGAGAACCAGCTTGATGAAGAAACCGAGTATAGAGGAAAAAAGATTCCTGCGGGTTTCCAGAAGTTTCGAGCGTTTATTCCAATTAGAGATACAGGCCCGGGAAGGTTTGCTGCCATTGACGGCCAGCTTGGTGGTATTATGAAAGTTTACCGAGATTGGAGAATTTCCGGGAATACTAATTGGTTAAAAGAGCTGTGGCCGAAGGTAAAAGAGAGTATTGATTTTTGTATAGATCATTGGGATCCCAAGCATAATGGAATTATTGAAGAGCCGCAACATAATACTTATGATATTGAATTTTGGGGACCTAACGGGATGAGCATGAGTTTTTATGCAGGCGCCCTGAAAGCATTTATTAAAATGGGGATGGCTCTTAATTATGATGTAAGTAAGTATGAGTCTTTACAAAAAAAATGCGTTGCCTATATGGAATCCGAGCTTTTTAATAAAGAGTATTTTATTCAAAAAGTTAAATGGAAAAACATGGAAGCAGGGGATCCAATTGAGTATGCAAAAGGCTCATGGAACGTTGAATACTCCGAAGATGCTTTAAGTATTTATAAAAAAGAAGGCCCTAAGTATCAATATGGAAAAGGTTGTCTATCCGATGGTATTGTAGGGCTATGGTTGGCAAAGGTTTGCGGCATCAATGATAATATTTTGGACCCGGTTAAGGTTAGCTCCCATTTGAAGTCGGTTTATCGATATAATCATCGCAAGGATTTAACAGATCATGTTAATCCACAACGCTCTGGATATGCAATGGGTCAAGAAGGAGGATTATTACTTTGTACCTGGCCACTTGGAGGGGAGCCGACACTTCCGTTCATTTATAGTAATGAAGTCTGGACGGGAATAGAGTACCAGGTGGCTTCACACCTAATTTTCGAAGGAATGGTTAATGAAGGCTTGGACATTGTTCGGACTTTACGCAAGCGTTACGATGGAAGAATTCGTAATCCATTTGACGAATATGAAGCCGGCCATTGGTATGCACGTGCAATGTCCAGTTACGGTTTATTACAAGCCCTAAGCGGAATAAGATACGATGCAGTAAATGAAACACTTCATATAGATTCAAGAGTTGGAGATGATTTTAGTTGCTTCTTCGCAACCGGGACCGGGTTTGGTAACGTGGGTCTTAAGTTAGGGAAGCCCTTTGTAGAAATGAAAATGGGTAATATAGATATTAACAGTTGCATGGTAAGCGGTAAAGAGTTGATTAAGGAGCTAATTATAATAGATTCACCAAAGTGATCAATATTATAGTTTAAATTAGATATCAGTATTGTATAAGAATAGATATGTAAAGCAAATAATGATAATTCAAGCAGATTATGAGGCCGTGTTGAAATGCATCGCAAATTCAAAAATTTTTATTGTAAAAATAGTATCTATATCAGTTTCAGATTTGAAAAGTTCAAATGATTATCATCACAAAAGAAGTTATCTGAGAGGGCAATAGTATCCCTACCGTTTATTTCCCCTTAATCCCGTTCAGTCCTTAGAGATTGATTCGACGATAGTAATTAAGCTATTTTGATAACCGTACATCGAAAAAATAATTTCGGAAAATGTATCTGAAATTCATGTTAAAGTTGCAGCAAATTAAAGCGATTATAGTATAATGCTTCTGTTAAGAAAAATATTGACTAGGTTAAAAGAATTGGTTCAGAAGTTATCTGAACAATTGAACATAAAGTTAGACGAATGTACTTTCAAGATTGATATTGCATTATTTGATAACAAAGTTTATGCAGTTACCGAATCCAAATTCCTAATTGTTATTCGCGATCGCTTGTTTTTGAATTTTTGTATTTTGTATAACAATCATTATACACCGTCTTTTGAAAACTCATATCGTTCTGCTGTAAAAGCAAACTTATCCTACAAAACCAGAGATAATCTAAAATGAAAAACGTATTCAAATTGATTATTATATTTTTACTTGCATCATTAACCGTTCATGCCCAGAAAGGAGATGTTTATGGGGTAGTGGTTGACTCAGTTTCGGGTGACCCTTTGCCTGGTGCCAATATTATTTTAGAAGGCACTTCTATAGGTGCTGCAGCTGAGTTGACGGGAAGATATAAAATCCAAGGAATTCCGGAAGGTACTTACTTAGTAAAAGTGAGGTATGTTGGCTATAAGGAAATAACCGATTCGCTCGAAGTCTTCCCCGGTTTGACTACGATGGCAAATTTTCAATTGAATCCGGATATGATTGAAACATTGGAGGTTACTGTTACAGCACAAGCGCAAGGGCAGGTCGCTGCTATTAATCAACAATTATCATCAAATACGATTAAAAATGTTGTTTCGTCTGATCGCATGGAAGAAATACCAGACGCGAACATAGGTGAATCATTAGGCAGATTGCCGGGAGTATCGATCATCAGAAGCGGTGGTGAGGCAGATAAAGTAACAATTCGTGGTCTTTCCCCAAGGTTCAACAGTGTGTCGGTAGAAGGTGTTCAGATGACTTCGACCAATGAGAGAAATAGAAGTGTAAGTCTTGCATCAATTTCCTCAAATACATTGGCTGGTGTTGAAGTTAGTAAAGCTCTTACGCCTGATATGGACGGGAATGCAATAGGCGGAGCTATTAATCTCAAAATGAAGGAAGCAAAAGAAGATTTTCACGTGGACGTTCTTGCTCAAGGAGGATACAACGAGCATGATGACAAGTTTAACAATTATAAATTTACAACAGTTTTAAGCAACAGGATTCTTGACGGAAATTTGGGATTTGTCCTTTCTCTTAATGCTGAACAGGTTAATCGTGGTAAAGATGAACTTAGGGGATCATGGTCAAAAGAATTTGAGAAAAGCTTTCCTCTAAACGGCAACTGGCTTGATTTAAAAGATCAACAGGATTTAAGAAAACGTTTGGGAGCAACTCTAGTCCTTGATTATGTTTTGCCTTTCGGTCTGCTTAAACTAAGCAATTTTGCCAGTAGGCTTGATAGAGAAATAGCAATTAGGAAAATAAGATACCCTAAACAGGGCAGGGTAATATACAATATTAGAGATATTCCCGAAGCGGTCACCGACCAGATGGTTAATTCCCTTTTCGGAGAATTCAACATCTTTCATTCTACACTCGATGTGCAATTCTCTCACGCATTGTCTAACGTTGACAGCAGATCGAACGACTGGTCGTTTGCTCAGGATAATGCTATATCCGAAGATGCTATTACTCCCGATGGTTTTATAGATGCGAGGACATTGGACCAATTCGCAAGCATATTTCCGAATGAAACTTACCTTAACGGCTTGTCCAAAGATAAACGGGATACAAAGGAGCGGGAACTTACAACTTCATTTAACTGGAGAATTCCGTTTTCAAATTTCACCGATCTTATAGGAGGATATTTGAAGCTCGGTGGAAAATATTCTCATAGGACAAGGGAGCAGGATATTGATAGCCGGGAATCGCCTATATGGGACGAACATAGATTTCTTCATGATGTTTTTCGCGATGAAATTCCCGACGTTACTTCATCTGGAGGTCCGAACTTTAATGTAATGATGGGCGATTTTATGGATCCCGACTTTAAAGTGGATAATTTCCTGGGAGGGAATTACCTACTGCCGGCTATGCCGAGAATGGATGTATTGCAGCGGATGTCGAATATAGCCGAAAGGGAAATTGCCGACCGCGGATTGGAGTGGGATTGGAATACACGCAGTTCGGTTGTAGATGATTATGAAGGTTCGGAGGATTTGAAAGCTGGTTATGTAATGGCTGAGTTTAATCTATTTAATAATGCCCTCATGATATTGCCGGGTATTCGCTACGAGCATTCAAAACACGAATATACAGCCGCACAGTATGCGTATTCTGAGGATGATTTTCATAGCCCGGATTTAGTGCAAGATACAACTGAAAGCGGCACTAATGAATTCTGGCTTCCAATGGTTCACTTAAAATTCAGCCCAACAGATTGGCTTGATATTAGGATTGCCCAAACAAAAACTTTAACACGACCTAACTTCAGAGATATTACACCTTTGAGGATTATTAATTTGCAGGGTACCAAACAAGCTGACGGCGGTAACCCAGATTTGAAACCTGCCTCTTCCTGGAATACAGACGCAAGTATTTCAATATATACTAACTATACAGGTTTATTCACTTTTAGCGGATTTTATAAAGAAATTAGGGACTTGATTTGGACTACTTCATTTTACATACCTAAAGGTGAAGCAGAGGTGCTTGGTTTACCGGATCATTTTGACGGAGTATTCTTTGATGTGCCTACAAACAATAGATTTAACGCTATAGTACGCGGTTTTGAGGTGGACTGGCAGGCTGCTTTCTGGTATTTACCACAACCATTTAATGGTTTAGTATTTAATATAAACTACAGCTATATTTTTTCTGAAACTAAATATCCTGATACCTTTTCAAGAAGGATACCTGGAACAAGGCCTCCTCAATTTGCGAGAATTGACACATTTTCTGTGGCTGGTTTGGAAGACCAACCTGATAATATCTTAAACCTTTCTTTCGGATATGATTTTGCAGGTTTTTCAGGACGTATCTCTTATTTGAGGCAGGCTAGAACTTTAACAAACAGAAGTAAACAGGAAATCCTTAATGTGTTCACAGAGGATTATGAAAGATGGGATATAACACTTAAACAAGACTTGCCTTGGGAAGGATTGCAAGTTTTTTTTGACATAAACAATGTAACCGATTCGCCTGACAAGAGGTTTCAGCTTTCTGAAATTTATCCGACTTTCCATGAATATTATGGAAGAAGCTTCACGCTTAGGCTGCGTTATGTTTACTAAATAAATAATTAACAAGATATTAAAAAAGATAACAATCGTACAATCAACTTAGGGGTAATAATGAAACGTATTAAACTATTTTTTTTAACATCGTTCTTTTTGATGTTATCTTCAATACTGATAACTGCCCAAGATCAAGATATAATGTGGCTTGAACTTGATGATCTTAATGAAAACCGAGATATTGCTGAAGTTATAGAAGGTGATACAACCGCTGCAGGTGAAAGAGTAAATCCTGATAGAATTTATGGTTTAAGAAATGGCGGATTTTATTTTCTTTCCGGTCGAATTAGAAATATAGGATATCACCTTCGTATTAGAGGTGAAGCAAGGTCTAATGATGTTCTGCCTCCAATTGTTATGCTTGCTGTGGATGAAAACCTTGAATCGGATAATCCGATGATTGAAGCTTCGGGAGACGTATCACTAAGCAATATCTATTTTATCGGATCGGATGAAAATGCTTCCGAATCCGGTTCGTCTAAAAGAATAGTTGAGACTTTTATATCGGGTGTAACGGTAAGAATAGATAGTTGTATTTTTGAGTATTGTAATAGAGGTGTTTATTCAAATCAAAAACCGGATGTATCGGTTTTTCTTACAAACAGTTTGATACGTAATCATACAACTATTAAAGAAAAAACAACTACTTTCAGATGGTTTATTCAAATAAAGAAAACTGCTGCCGATACAATTTGGATTGAAAATAATACTTTCATGAATATTGAATCCGGCCCTTATCAGGTAGCTACAACGCCGTTTGGATCACCGAAGTATTTCTACTTCAATCATAACACAATGGTTAACGGTGCGATGATGCCTTTCCATTTTGCTTACTGGCAAAATGCAGAAATAACTAATAACATATTCTATAGTATGCAGTCATGCGGCGATACTTTTGATCAGAGAGGAAAACAATTGCCCGATGCAAATCATCCATTTTCAATTGTAGCTATAGACACAATTGATATTGATTCGGTAGGGTTGGAACAAAGTAGAAATGTTGTTTTATCAAACAACGCTTGGTTTGTACCTGATGATGTTTTAAAAATGCAAGCAGATTCTTCTGACATTACGAGCCCAATAGAATTTATAACTGACCGTGAAAAGGCTATGTTTGCTGATAAAAACACATGGCCGGGACTTAGCTTAGATTCTACTACTTTATATTATGAAGATCCGGGATTTGTTAACGAACCCGATAAAAGAACCGAGTTCGTTGCTTATTGTGCTGCCTTTTTGGAAAAACCCTTTTCTCCTCGTGATATCAGATTTGACTGGGACTGGCATGGTGATGATGTTGAACCATGGGAAATTACGTGGCCAATTACCGAAGACTTGAGTTATTCTAACGCTACACTTTTAAGCGGCGGTAAAGGAGGCTTTCCAGTTGGTGATCTTAATTGGTTCCCCCAAGAAAAAGAAAATTGGGAAGATCAGTTAACATCAGTATCCACGGAATATAATTCATTGCCAGAGGAATATTCGCTTTCTCAAAATTATCCGAATCCTTTTAACCCTACTACGGAGATCAAATTTAGTTTGCCTAGAGCAGGACATGTAACGCTTGAAGTGTATAATTTGTTGGGTCAAAGTGTAGCACAACTAGTCAATGAAGAACTAAATACGGGAAGCTATAAATTTGAGTTTGATGCGTCAAATTTATCAAGCGGGGTTTATATTTATCAAATCCATATAGATAATTTTGTTCAATCGAAAAAGATGTTACTCATAAAATAAATACTTAGCTCTAAATCATAGAAACATAGTTACTCCTTTATAGGATACTCATAATATTATAGTTATTGTGAGTGTCCTTTTTTTATTAGATAATATTTGCATTTTATAATGATAGAAGCATCGCCCCGTTGTCAATACATTAAAACAGTTAAACAACATAGAACAAAAGTAGAGAGTCTTGGTGGCTGAAATGAATATATTCTCAAAGCATCTTCACTGGCTTGATTGGGAGGAGATGGCAAAAACAGCAGCAATAATGGACTTTGACGGATTAGATTTAACTGTCAGGCCGGGTGGGCACATTGAACCTGAGAATGCCGAAAAAGATTTGCCAAAATTAATTGAATTATGCTCTAAAGAAGGACTTAAAGTAGATATGATCTGCACAAGCATAAATAATGTTTCAGAACCGACTACTGAAAAAATTATAAAGACAGCAAGTCAATTAGGTGTTAAATACTATAGAATGGACTGGCATTTATATCAATTGAATAAGAAACTTGATGATAACTTATTTTATATAAAAGAAAAGTTAACTGATCTGGCAGAATTAAACGAGAAGTATGGAATAAAGGGATCATATCAAAATCATGATGGAATATGGTTTGGATCATCCGTATGGGATCTGGGAATTATTTTGAAGGAAATAGATTCGGAATGGCTTGGTTGTCAATATGACGTCCTCAACGCAGTAATTGAAGGAATAAACTCATGGATTTACGGTTTGGAGTTTATAGCTCCATATATTCATACAATCTGTATTAAAGACGCATATTGGGAAGGTAAGAGTAAAAGGCCGAGATTAAAATATTCGCCTTTGGGAGAAGGGATGGTAGACTGGGATAAGTTTTTTTGTATCACTAACCGGTTAGGATTAGATGTTCCCCTTTCACTTCATATTGAACATGACCTTGGGGGGGCTGACACCGGTAAAAGAAAATTAACGATTCCGGATGATAAAGTTGTTGAAGCCATAAATATAGATTTACATACCTTGAAGCAATTTATAAAAAAGAATAGTATTGCCAAAGCCTAATTCGATAACCGCTTAATACGTAAGCATACCGTTAAAACCTGGCGCTTTGTCATTTCGAAAGCAAAAGTATAATTTTATACAGAACTATACATTTACAAATGCTGCAAATAATAAAAAATGATTTTGTAGAATATGTTAGCTGTGGAAATAGTTCATTTGCCAACTGACCAAATAAAGCAAACAGGAAATCCGTTATGAAATCCGTTCAGTTGCTCGACTATATTGTAATCCTTGTCTATCTTGCGATTTCACTCAGCGTAGGCTTCTATTTTATGAAGTTTAATAGAAGCGCTTCAGACTATTTTAAAGGTGGGAATAAGATTCCCTGGTTGGTGTCCGGCTTAAGTGCGTTTATGACGGGTTTTAGTGCATGGACATTTACGGCAGCTTCGGGAATTGCTTATGATCACGGGGTAATCATAATTCTTCTTTATATTGGGAATGCTTGTACTTTTCTACTTGGCTACTGGCTCTTTGCTGTTCGATGGAGAAGGGCTCGAATTTCCTCTCCAATGGAATATCTTTCGGAAAGATTTGATCAGCCGACACGGCAAACATTTTCATTTTCAACAGTATTTTTTGATCTATTCATGGTAGCTGTATGGTTATTTGCTCTTGGCGAATTTGTTTCCGCTGCAATACAAGTGCCTGTTTTTATGGTGATTATAGTATCCGGTATAATCATCCTAATTTATTGTCTATTGGGCGGTTTATGGGCCGTAGTAATAACCGACTTCATTCAAGGAATTATTCTGCTTCCCTTCACAATTATACTTGCTGTTGCGGCTATTACTAAAATCGGAGGATTGTCACAGTTTATTACGTTAATGCCGTCAAGTATGATGGAAATCGGTAATACTGAGTATTCAAGCTGGATGTTTCTTTTTTCGTGGACGGTGATGGTAATATTCGGATATAATACCAGGTCCCACGCTCAACGCTATTACAGTGTTGATACCGAAGGCTCGGCAAAAAAAATATCACTGCTTAATTTTGTATTGTTTTTTTTAGGCGCTTTCATATGGTTTATACCTCCTATGGCTGCAAGAATACTCTATCCGAATATAGCGGAACTATGGCCCAACGCCAATAATCCCCAGGAAGGTGCATACGCTGTTATAAGCCTTACATTGCTTCCCCACGGTTTAATAGGAGTAATGCTGGCAGCACTTTTCAGTGCATGCATGTCGAGTGTTTCAAGTTACTACAATATGTTTTCGGCAATAATTACCAATGATATTGTACCAAGGTTCAAAAGGAAAAATTTGGATGACAAAAAACTATTATATATTGGCAGGGTTTCAACATTGGCAATTGGGCTTTTTGTTCCCCTAATTGCTTTGGGGATGTATAGTAGCGGGAAAAGTGCATTCAGCATATTGCTAACCTTCAGTTCAATAATTGCGATTGCCTACGGCCCCCCAGCATTAATTGGTTTAATTTCAAAAAAGACTACCCACTGGTCTGGCTTAGCCTATTTTATAACCGCTTTGATAATAGGCTGTATAGGATGGTTCGTATTAGGCTGGGGATTAAATGAGAATGTTCTATACGTAATTCCGCTTTGCCCATTAATCATGTATGGAGGCACTTGGCTGTCTGAACGTTTTGTAAAGGAACCTGAAAAGTATTTGCAGCAAAGAGATAAGTTCTTCGAAAAGCTGGATACTCCAATAGATACTAACTCGGAAGTGAAATTTTCGGGAAACATTGAAAAGACGGTTTTCGGTTTTCTCGCCAAGGTTTCATTGTTTATGACCTTTATGAGCCTTGTGTTTTTATTGTTTAATCCTGTCGGGGAATGGTCAATAATAATTATGTATGCTGTCCTAACATTTTCTTTATCAACTACTTTTTATGTGTTGAGCAAAAGGCGCAGGTATAATGGGAGATTAGAGGATAAAAGTTCTGAAGAGATGGTGAAAGTTTATGAAAATACCTGATAAAAATAAAATACTTAATACAGCGGTAATTGGTTTGGGTAGAGCCGGTTGGGATATGCACATACCGCAGATTATAGAGAATGATAAATATGAATTGACTTCCGTTGTAGATCCGCTGCAGGAAAGATTGGATGAGGCACGGAATGAGATTGGTGTTCATGGTTATAAAAATTGCAAAGAGCTTTTTGAGAACGATAAACCTGATATGGTAGTAATAGCATCGCCGACACATTTTCATAAAGAACAAGCTGTTACTGCTTTTGAAAATGGTTGCAATGTGTTATGCGACAAGCCTATGACTACTTCACTCGAAGATGCAGACCGGATGATAGAATCAATGAAGGCTAATAAAAGAAAACTCATGGTTTATATGCCTCACAGATGTTATGCCGATGCTATAGCATTGAGAGAGATTATTAAAATGAATCTCATTGGCAAAGTTTATATGATTAAGCGAGGCTGGAGCAGGTATAGAATTCGTGTTGATTGGCAGGCTTTAAGTAAATACGGCGGGGGAGAATTAAACAATTCGGGAGCTCATTTCATAGATCAGCTTCTTTACCTATCTGGGTCAACAATAAGAAATTATAATAGCTCTTTAAGAAAAATAATTAGCCGCGGTGATACTGAAGACGTTGCTAAAATAGTAATTGAAATGCATAATGGTATGATTCTCGACCTGGATATTAATATGGCAGCCGCTTACCCAGTAACTCCTTGGCATGTACTTGGTGAGTGGGGAAGTATTATTTGGGATGAAAATAGTAAATCTTGGAAAGTCCGTTACTATCTCGAAGAAGAATTAAACGGAGTTGAACTTCAAAATAATCTTGCCGCAGATAATAGATCATATTGTGATGATCAGAATATTCCCTGGCGAGAAATGACTTTCCCAGTTTCAGGTTTTCGGCCAATTAATTTCTACGATAAATGTTACGAATATTTTGTTTTAAACAAAGAGCCTTTCGTTCCTATTAAAGATACGCGCGAGGTTATGAGAATAATTGAAATGTGCAAAAAGAACTCGGATAATCTTTAATCTGAAAATTGCTAAAGAAAATGAAAAAAATATTAGCAAATATATTAATAATTCCGATTTTCATTTTATTTACTGTGCAGTATGTATGTGCCTCTCCACGCGAAATAATGGAACTATCGGGGACTTGGGACTTTGATCAAACAAATAAAGCTTATCCACCTAAAGAATATTCAAGGAAGATTCGAGTACCTGGATTAATTGATCTGGCAGTTCCTCGAATTGATGAATATGAGGAACTTTTCCTCGGCGATCAGCAATCTAGGTATAGTTGGTATCGATATACTTTCATTACTCCTGAAAGTAGCATCGGTAAGAAGGCTATCCTGACTATTCTCAAGAGCCGATTTAATACACAGGTAATTTTGAACGATATTGATTTAGGCACATATATACAAACTAGTACACCCATTGAATGTGATTTAACGAACTACCTAAATCACAATAAAGAAAATACGCTTCTCATTAGAGTTGATGATATGAAGCGAAACCCTGTTCAGTCTGCTTATTCAATGGACATTGAGCAATTTACCTACATTCCAGGTATATGGGACGAGGTTTTTATCTCTTTTACGGGACCGGTAAGAATAGCAAGATCACTTTGTCTGCCCTCTATAAAGGATAAACAAGTAAGTCTAAAGTTATTACTGGAAAATCATGACAATAAGATTAAAAGAGAATTTTCGCTGCTGGATTATGATACCGGTGTTACGGCTTTTGTTAGAGAAAAGATAAACAGGAATGTAGTTAGCGATACATTGGAGACACATGTCCCTGTAAAATGTTTGAACCGTAAGGAAATGGAATTAAAAATTCCTATTCAAAAAGTAAAATTATGGTCTCCTGATAATCCTTTTCTTTATGAAGTTGTTATTCAAGTTTCAGTACTTGGCAAAGAATCCGACAGTCTTGTTGAAACTTTCGGCATGCGTGATTTCGGTACAAAAGGAAACAAGTTTATTCTTAACGGTAAAAAGATTGTCCTGAGAGGATCAAATATTTCTCTTGCCAGGTTTTTCGGTGACCCAAGCAGGAGTAACTTACCATGGAATAAAGAATGGGTAAAAAAGTTACTCGTAGATATTCCTAAATCTTTGAGGTGGAATTGTTTTCGTAACAGCATTGGACTGCTGCCTGATTTTTGGTATGACATTGCCGATGAGTATGGCATAATGCTGCAAAACGAATGGCCAATGTGGAAAAACAGGGGTTGGGAAAAACAGATTGAGAAAGAATTTACGGATTGGGTTTGGGCTGACGGCAGCCACCCAAGCATAATAATATGGGATGCAATGAATGAGTCAAGACATGAATACATCGGTAATGTAATAATTCCAAAACTTAAGGAATTAGACCCAACAAGGATTTGGGATGCCGGGTATATGAATGAAGAAAATATGAAATTAAACGAAATGGATGAGCCTCATTATTATCCTTTCTTATTTAGTCAAAGGTCGGACAGAGAAAAAGTTAATTGGTATCGAAATAATTACAGGTTCGGCAGACTCGTTTATCATGACACGAAACTTCATAAGGCTCAGTATTCTTCAGTACCTCAACTGGTGAACGAGTATTGCTGGGTTTGGCTTAATAGGGACGGTACTCCGGCTTTAATTACAAAGGGGGAAACAGATAACAATGATCTGCTTCCTAAGAAACACTATTTCCGTCCATTAAATGCTGAAGATAATATTAAGCCTAAATTACCGGGGTTATTAAAATACTTTTTAGGAACAAATAAGGATGTAAATGCCAATAGAGAATTTCAAGCGTACCTACTTCAATTGCAAACCGAAGCATTACGTTCAATGGATTTTGTTAATGGTGTTATGAGCTTTCCGTATTTGACCAATGATAAAGGATATACAGGTGACTGGTTTCTTAAACCAATAAAAGATTTAATCCCTGCTCCTGCTTTGCTTTGGCAGTTTCATAGCTTTTCTCCCTTCGCGGTATTTATTGATGAGGAAGACGGAAGGTACCTGAAAAATCCAAAAAGCTTTGAAGAAAACAAAATGCAGCCGGTAAGGCTTTTAGCCGTAAACGATACCGATAACGAAATGAAAGGTGTTGTGAATCTGCAAATCATAAATAATAATAATGAAATTATTAGAAACGAATATCTGATTGTAAAATTGGCAGCACACCATAAAGAGTTTATCGCAGCCAACATAAAAATGCCAGATGTTGCCGGAGGATATTTATTGGTAACTGAATTAAGTGATAAAGATAATGTTGTTCAAATAAGCAGGCGTTTTATAAGAGTGGGTAAAGTTAAAGAGCAAATTAAATTTCCCGATTCAAAGTTCAATTTACAATTATAGTCTTGAACTATATCGGAAACATTAAGGAGTAAAGAACATAATATGAAGCAAATAAAATTAAGTAGAGTGAAGATATTTATAGCAGCAGCATTGTTCATTTTTTCTTTGAATAGCTTTGCGTTGCAAATAGAAAATACTGAGTTTAAAATTAAGCTTCCAACTACTCTTGATGGTATTGAATTATCAGCCAAAAAAATTAAACTAATAAGCGAACTTGTCTATCCGGAGTTGTTAGACGGCATCGATGGCAAGGATAACTGGGAATACAAATCAAGAAATATTGAAAGTAAAACGTTAGCCGGAGTTGAAGGGAAATTGACGTCGGATATTTTTGAAAACGGAAGTTTAAGACTAACCCGTGAATTCTGGACTTCGATTTTTAATGATGAAATTGCAGTAAGGCAAAAAGCAACCAATCTTAATAGCTCGCCTATAAGACTAAAATCTTTAGCTCCTCTAAGATTAAACGGCAAGTCAAGCTTGAAGTTTATTAGCGAACCTGATGCAAAGAAGTGGAATGTACTTTTACAGAAAAGGCTTAAGAACGGAAAACCCATTTCAATTAATCCCTCAAGCAATGAAACCGTAGAGGCAGATCCCTTTTGTTTATTTACCTCCAATAGTCAAGACACTCCTGATTTACTCATAGGCTATCTTAGCCAGAAAGATCATCTTGCGCGCTTGCTGCTTAAGTTTGACAGCCTTCAACAAGGTATTAGTTTTAACTCATTGACTGCTGAATGTGAATTTGACGGGGTAAAAGTTCCTGCCGGTGGTGAAAGATCAAGCCAATGGGTTTATATAAAAACAGGTTTTGATGCTAATAAATTAATAGAAGAATATGCCGACAGGGTTGGGAATTATCACGGAGTAAGCAAGCCGAGCAAGCCAGC
>CAJHYN010000359.1_pt1 | contig 27284 bp, 25 predicted proteins | sample 9198641 | NCBI WGS metagenome assembly CAJHYN01 (sample SAMEA7708370, study PRJEB35096) | sediment metagenome | biome: marine neritic benthic zone biome [ENVO:01000025]; feature: sediment [ENVO:00002007]; material: shallow marine sediment [ENVO:03000034] sea grass bed [ENVO_01000059] ... | reverse complement strand
GGATAATACTTAAAAACTGCTTCGCTAATTCTTTATTAAATAATCATATTCAAGAAGGGAGGTCTATTATGTCAAAAGGAACAGAAGTAATTAGAAAATTTAACGTACCGGATGATGTTATGTTACAAGCATCCAGGGTAATGCACGGAATATTTTTAGAGGATAAGAACACAATTGTTAGTTTTGATGCTGATTTTGATACTCCATTTGCCGATAACTGGGAAGCAAAAAATAATGAGGCTTTGGAAATATCTAATGATAATTACTACATTGATAAGCTTACCGAGTACACGGCTATTGTACGCCAAATAATGGAAAGGTGCAGAACTGCTTTTCAGAAAATGAAATACTTAATAGAAAAAGCATTTCCAAACCAATCTCAAATATGGAATCAATTTGGGTTTAATGACTATGATAATGCCCGGCAGTCCGAAACCCCGGTAAAAGAAACAGAGCCGCAAGATGATGATGACTAACCTCTCCCTTAATCCCTCTCCTTACCAGGGAGAGGGACAGAGGGTGAGGCCGGAGAAATTTAGTATTCTATCTCCTTATTTTTTGCCAATCAATCAAAGTTTTACCAACATGCAACATGATAACCCGCCAACTTGTAACTTGAAAACTTGTCAACATTATTACTTGAATCTTTATTATTTAGTTTTTTTGAGGTATTTTAGAATCGATAATTATCATTCCACAGGAACATACCTCTATGGCTAAAAAACAAAATTCAAAAGAAGAACCTATAGAAAAACAACTATGGAAAGCGGCTGATAAACTAAGAAAAAATATTGATGCAGCAGAATACAAACACATTGTTTTAGGTTTAATTTTTCTTAAATACATATCCGATGCTTTTGAAGACTTATATGAAAAATTGAAAAGTGGTGATGGTGAATATGCAGGTGCTGATCCCGAAGATAGAGACGAATACAAAGCTGAAAACGTATTTTTTGTACCGCCTTCCGCACGATGGAGCTACTTACAAAAAAGAGCTAAGTTGCCTGAGATTGGAAAAGATGTTGACACTGCAATGGATATTATCGAAAGAGACAATGCTTCTCTAAAAGATGTACTCCCAAAAGTTTTTGCAAGAGGAAATCTTGATCCGGCAAGTCTTGGCGGATTAATTGATTTAATCAGCAATGTATCGATGACTCAGGGAAACGGCAAAGGTGATTTTCTCGGAAGAGTATTTGAATATTTTCTTGGTGAATTTGCTTTGGCAGAAGGCAAGAAGGGCGGACAGTTCTATACTCCTCGAAGTGTTGTTGAGCTGCTCGTTGAAATGCTTGAACCATACAAGGGGCGCGTGCTTGATCCTTGCTGCGGTTCGGGCGGTATGTTTGTGCACTCAGAAAGGTTTGTTGAAAGTCATCAAGGGAATGTGAATGATATCTCTATTTTCGGACAAGAAAGTAATCAAACTACCTGGCGGTTAGCAAAAATGAATCTTGCTATTCGCGGAATTGACAGTTCACAGGTAAAGTGGAATAATGAAGGTTCTTTTTTAAACAACAGCCATAAAGATTTAAAGGCTGATTTTGTCATTGCTAATCCACCCTTTAACGACAGCGATTGGAGCGGTGAGTTGCTGCGCAAAGACGGCAGATGGCAATACGGAGTACCACCGGCAAGCAACGCTAATTATGCGTGGATACAACATTTTATTTATCATTTAAGCCCAAGCGGTCAAGCGGGTTTTGTGCTTGCCAAAGGTTCACTTACTTCTAAAACATCCGGCGAAGGTGATATTAGAAAAGAACTTGTTGAAGCCAGGTTAATTGACTGTATTGTTAACCTTCCCGCAAAATTATTTTTAAACACACAGATTCCGGCGAGTCTCTGGTTTGTGCGGCGTAATCGTGAAAACGGAAAATACCGCAACCGCAAAGACGAAATACTTTTTATTGATGCCCGAAATATGGGACATTTAATTAACCGGCGCACCCGCGAACTTTCTGAAGAAGATATACAGAAAATTGCCGGCACTTACCACAACTGGCGTAACCCCGACGGCAATTATGAAGATGTAAAAGGTTTCTGCAATTCTGCATCTGTTGAAAGAGTAAAAGAACTTGACTTTGTGCTTACACCGGGCAGATATGTCGGCTTGCCGGATGATGAAGATGATTTTGATTTTGCAGAGAGGTTCGGCACTCTGAAAGCTGAACTTAAAAAACAAATTGCCGAGGAAGAGAAACTAAACAAAATAATATTTGAAAATCTTTCTAAAATTAAGTAAGGAAAAAAAATGGGTAACGAGGATATACGCTGGAAACAAAGATTTACAAATTTGAAAAAGGCTTTTTCCCAGTTGCAAAAATTTATAGACAAATTAGACTTAAATGAACTTGAGAAACAAGGATTAATTCAAGCGTTTGAATATACTTATGAATTATCCTGGAATACTATTAAAGATTATTATGAATACCAGGGCGAAACAGGAATACAGGGCAGCCGGGATGCATTCAGGCTTGCGATTAGAAGAGAACTTGTAGATGAAGGTGAATTATGGATGGATATGATACAAAGCAGGCAAAAAACTTCTCACACTTACAATGAAGAAACAGCAAACGAAATTGCCGAAAGAATTTTTACAGACTATTTTAATTTGTTTAGTCAGTTAGTTGAAAAACTTGAAGAAATAGATACAAAAGAAACGTTATCCGGTAAAGATAAAGAATGAACTTCGGGTTAAAAGAAACATATATAAAAAAGATCAACAATGTATTTACTTCATTCCCGGAAGTAGAAGAAGTTATTCTTTACGGTTCAAGAGCTAAAGGAAATTATAGGAAAGGCGCCGATATTGATTTGACAATGATAGGCAAAAAAATTGATTTCAAATTATTTAATAAAATTTCCGGGCAATTGGATGACTTATTACTACCCTACCAAATTGACTTATCATTATTTCGTTCAATAGAAAACCAGGACCTTATTGAACATATAAATAGAGTTGGAAAAAGTTTTTATAAAAAAAATGTTTTAGAGTGGAAAGAATATAGATTAGGAGATATAGCTGAAATTGTGGGTGGAGGAACTCCATCAACTAAAATTAAAGAATTTTGGAACGGTGAAATAGCTTGGCTTACTCCTAGAGATTTATCAAACCATATTTGTAGATATATTGAAAGAGGTGAAAGGAATATAACTAAATTTGGATTAGCTAGTTCGAGTTCAAAAATTTTACCAAAAAATTCAGTATTATTGAGTTCTAGAGCACCAGTTGGGTATTTAGCAATTGCGAAAAATGAAATTACAACCAATCAAGGATTTCGAAGTTTTGTAACTAACAATAAAGTGCACTACGAATTCTTATACTATTTGTTAAAAGAAAATGTTGAATACCTAAAATCGCAAGCTACAGGTTCAACTTTTGGTGAAATTTCAGGATCAACCTTGAAATCACTAGTTTTTTCTTTCCCTCCGTTATCCGAGCAAAAAACAATTGCAGAAGTCCTCAGTACTTTAGATGACAAAATAGACTTACTCTACCGCCAAAACAAAACACTTGAAGCAATGGCTGAAACACTTTTTAGTCAGTGGTTCCCGCTTTCGAAAGAGCTACGGCGGGCAGGTATTAAAGAAGCAGATGAGAGTTGGGAGGAAGGAAAACTTCCAGATGAATTTAATTTTATTATGGGAGCTTCCCCGCCTGGTGAAAGTTATAATGAAGATGGATTGGGAATTCCAATGTATCAAGGAAATGCCGACTTTGAATTTCGCTTTCCCAAAAGAAGAGTTTTCACGACAGAACCAAAACGTTTTGCTGAAAAGTTTGATACGTTAATAAGTGTTAGAGCTCCTGTAGGAGAACAAAATATGGCAAATGAAAGATGCTGTATTGGGCGTGGTGTCGCTGCATTTCGATATAAAAATGATAATTCATTTTATACTTATACTTACTTTAAAATGAAATCCATAATGGAAGAGATAAAGCAATTCAATGAGACTGGAACCGTATTTGGTTCGATAAGCAAAGGCGATTTCGAAAATTTAGAAATTATTATTCCAGAAAAAAGATTAGTTGAAAGATTCCAGTCTAAAACCAAACCAATCGATGATAAAATAATTTTAAACTGTTTTCAAATCAGCACACTCGAAAAACTGCGGGATACATTGTTGCCAAAACTAATGAGTGGAGAGGTGAGGGTAAAACAATGAAACCACTTATAAATATTTATTGTGATGAAAGCTGCCACCTTGAACATGATAATTGTAAAGCTATGGTTCTGGGCGCTGTTTGGATACCTGAGCAAAAAAAAGAAGAAATTTTTAATCGTTTAAAGGAAATAAAATTAGCTAATGGTTTTTCATCTGCATTTGAAATAAAGTGGAATAAAGTATCTAAACAGAAGAAAAATTTTTATTTGGAATTAATAAATTATTTTTTTGATGATGACGATCTGCACTTTCGAACTTTAGTAGTGCCTGATAAAAGCATGCTTGATCATTCGGCATATAATCAAAGCCACGATGATTTTTATTACAAGATGTATTTTGATTTGCTCAAGATTATCTTTTCCCCTGAGTTTTCTTATAAAATTTATTTGGATATTAAGGATACCCGCAGTCAATGGAAAGTTAAAAGACTGCACGATGTACTTTGCAATAGTCATTATGACTTTGAAAAAACAATAATTAGAAAAATACAGCAAGTACGTTCGCAAGAAGTATCTGTCTTGCAATTATGTGATTTGCTTACCGGGGCTGTTTCTTATTTGCACCGCAATTTGAAAACAAGTGAAACAAAATTAAAACTAATTGAAAGAATTAAAGAGCGTTCAGGATATTCTCTGCTGCATAATACATTGCCAAAAGAAGATAAGGTTAATGTTTTTGTATGGAGGGGAAGAAATGCCGGATGAATTGAATCTCCCGCCACTAATATTGCTGGAATCTTACAAAGGAAATTTTCATGAATATTTTGAAGCCGTTTATGAAGTTTTCAAAAGAGATTTTGTTGATAGTAAACCTAATTATAGAGGTACAAAACTTAGGTTAAAAAGCCACCCTTTTATTGATGGTAAAGAATATACTTTTTATCATTTCACACATGACGGAAAGACTGAGGATGACAGAAAGCCCAATCTTAGAAGAATGGAAAGGATTGCCTGGCCCCGCCCAATGATTGATAATTCTGAAAATAAATCTTTAAAAGTATGGGAGAACCAACGAAGAAATAAAACCAGAATTTTGATATTTCATGAGGGGGAGAATTATTTAATTATTCTTGAAATGAAAAAAAAATATATTCTGCCGTGGACGGCTTATTATATTGATTACCCAAATAGAAAAAGAAAATTATTAGCTGAGTACGAGGAGTATTTAAAAACCAAAACCGCTTAGCAAAGCTAAACGGTCTCTTTTCTCCTTTAACACTTGGTTAATGAGATATGTTAAAATAAGCAATCATTAAATTAAATGTCAAACAAAAAAGCATGCCTAAACTAACTGAATCAGATATTGAATTATTCGCAATTGAGCAGTTTGAAAAATTAAGCTACCAATATATCTACGCTCCTGACATTGCTCCTGATGCTTCGACAAGCTCAACATCCAGGCCGGAAAGAAAAACTTTTGAAGATGTTTTACTAATTGAACGCTTAAAAGAAGCCATAGGAAGAATTAATCCCAAAGTTCCTGCTGTAGCAAGGAAGGATGCTATAAAACAATTACAAAGATTAAACTCTCCTGAGTTGATTGCTAATAATGAAACTTTTCACCAAATGCTTACGGAAGGTATAACAGTAACTTATCAAAAAGACGGCAGCAGCAGAGGTGATTTGGTTTGGTTAATAGATTTTAATAATCCCGATAACAATGATTTTATAGTTGCAAATCAGTTTACCGTTGTTGAAAATGGCATTAACAAAAGACCCGATGTTATTCTTTTTATAAATGGAATACCTTTAGTAGTAATCGAATTAAAAAATGCAGTTGATGAAAATGCAACTGTGAAAACAGCATTTGAGCAAATTCAAACATACAAAAACACTATTCCAAGTTTATTCACTTACAATGGTTTTATTGTTATCTCTGATGGCCTGGAAGCAAAAGCCGGTTCACTCTCAGCAGGGTACAGTAGGTTTATGTCATGGAAAAGTTCAGATGGAAAAGAAGAAGCATCACATCTCGTAAGTGAATTGGGAACTTTGATAAACGGAATGCTTAACAAAAAGACTTTACTCGATTTAATCAGCCACTTCATTGTTTTTGAAAAGACTAAACGTGAAGATCTAAAAACTAAGCTTACTGTTATAGAAACAACAAAGAAACTTGCTGCTTATCATCAATACTACGCTGTAAATAAAGCGGTTGATAATACAATATTAGCGTCATCTGATAACGGCAACCGAAAAGGCGGCGTTGTTTGGCATACGCAAGGAAGCGGTAAATCGCTATCAATGGTGTTTTATGTGGGAAAAATTGTACTGGCATTAGACAACCCAACTCTCGTTGTAATTACAGACCGTAATGATTTGGACGATCAATTATTCGATACTTTTGCCGCTTCAAATCAATTATTAAGACAGGAACCGGTTCAAGCTGAGAACAGAGAACACTTGAAAGATTTGCTAAGAGTTGCTTCCGGCGGTGTTGTGTTTACAACTATTCAAAAATTTCAGCCCGACACTTCGACAAGCTTAGTGACCGGTGCAGTTTACGAGCAGCTTTCGGATAGAAAAAACATTGTTGTAATCGCAGACGAAGCCCACCGCACTCAGTATGGTTTTAAAGCAAAAACTATTGACGACAAAGATGAGCAAGGTAATGTAATCGGCAAAAAGACGGTTTACGGTTTCGCAAAATATTTGCGCGATGCACTGCCAAATGCTACCTATCTTGGTTTTACCGGAACCCCGATTGAAAGTACAGACGTAAATACTCCGGCTGTTTTCGGTAATTATGTAGATGTTTATGATATTGCTCAAGCTATTGATGATGGTGTAACTGTTCGTATTTATTATGAGGGAAGATTAGCTAAAATTAATCTTAGCGAAGAAGGTAAAAAGTTAATTGCAGAATTGGATGACGAACTTGATAAAGAAGATTTAACATCAACCCAGCACGTAAAAGCTAAATGGACACAATTGGAAGCACTGGTCGGCAGTGAAGACAGGATAAAACAGATTGCTAAAGATATAATAACACATTTTGAGCTTAGAGAAGAAGTATTTGAAGGCAAAGGGATGATTGTTACTATGTCCCGGAGAATTGCTGTTGAGTTGTATAAAGAAATAATAAAACTAAAACCGGAATGGCATAATGATGATTTGAAGAAAGGCGTTATTAAAGTTGTTATGACTGCTTCATCTTCCGACGGACCGGAAATGGCGAAACACCACACAACAAAAGAACAAAGACGAACTTTAGCAGATAGAATGAAATCACCCGATGATGAATTAAAACTTGTGATTGTTAGGGATATGTGGCTCACCGGATTTGATGTTCCGTCATTACATACACTTTATATTGATAAGCCAATGCGTGGGCATAATTTAATGCAAGCTATTGCCCGTGTTAATCGTGTTTATAAGGACAAACCCGGCGGATTGATTGTTGATTATCTCGGCATAGCTTCTGATCTTAAACAAGCGTTATCATTTTATTCAGATAGTGGTGGTAAAGGTGATCCCGCAATTGCGCAAGAAAAAGCCGTACAGCTTATGCTTGAAAAATTGGAAGTAGTTTCTCAAATGTTTCTTGAGAAACCGGTCAAGAGTTATTCAGAAGATTACAATAAGCTGGTAAAGGATCCATCAGTACCATACTTAGGAAAAGGTAGAGGACTTTTATATGAGGAATATTTTACTGCAGACACTACAACAAAACTAAAAATTATTCTTATAGCTGAAGAACATGTATTGAGCCTTGAAAAAGGAAAGAAACGATTTATTGATGAAGTAACGGCATTATCTCGTGCATTTGCAATTGCAATTCCACATGAACAAGCAATGGATGTGAAAGATGAAGTGTCATTTTTCCAAGCTGTAAAAGCAAGGCTAACAAAATTTGACACTACTGGTTCGGGCAAGACAGATGAAGAAATAGAAACTACAATTCGTCAAGTGATAGACAAAGCTCTTGTCACGGAAAAAGTAATAGACATATTTGACGCCGCCGGGATTAAGAAGCCGGACATTTCGATACTTTCTGAAGATTTCCTTTTAGAAGTAAAAAATATGGAGCATAAAAATATTGCTCTTGAAGTACTTAGAAAACTTCTCAATGATGAAATAAAATCTCGATTAAAGACAAATCTTGTACAAAGCAAATCTCTAATGGAAATGCTTGAGAATTCGATTAAAAAATACCAAAATAAAATTCTAACTGCTGCCGAAGTAATAGAAGAACTAATTAAGCTTGGAAAAGAAATTCAGAGAATGGATAAAGAGCCTAAGGAAATGGACTTGTCTGACTTTGAATATTCTTTTTACACGGCTGTGGCAAATAATAAAAGTGCACGTGAGTTAATGCAGAAAGATAAATTACGTGAATTAGCGATTGTTTTATTTGAAAGAGTAAAACAAAATGCTTCAATAGATTGGACAATTAAAGAGAGTGTAAAAGCAAAATTGAAAGTGATTGTAAAAAGAACATTGCGCCAATATGGTTATCCTCCCGATATGCAAAAGTTAGCAACTGAAACAGTTTTAAAGCAAGCTGAGTTAATTGCTAATGAATTAGTAAACTAAGTAGAATAAGTATAGCATCAAATTTCAATTGACGTTATCTATATTCAACCGCGATTAATTTTGCAATTTGAGTCTTAGAGGATTTCTTAATTTCCAGGGCTGTCACAAACCATCTTCTAACAAATATTACTAAGTACAATTATTCTTATTTGACTCTGTCCAAACGTGATAACAAATAAATTTTGTAGATATCGGTAAATTGGTAAAGGGGTCAAAATCAACCATCATGAGAAAAAATTATAGGATTCTGAAAATTATTCCTAACGCCCATTTTAAAGGCATCGATCTCGTGAGACACGCCTCACCTACATGTCGGGAGCGAAGGGTTCTCATTTTTGAGTTAATAACAATAGATTGTTTCTTACGACTCTTGTCGGGATTCGTATTGACAATTCAGACCGGCATACTAAATACTTATAAATTCTTGCTCCATGAATCGCGCAATGCTTTTTGCTTAGGAGTTGCCTCGGGGTCAATTTGAAGAACATCTCTTTCAATAGCTAAGAATAATGTCCCTTCAAATGTAAATTCTTCATCGCCTCTTTTGACTGTAATTTCGTATTTGTCGCCCGGTTTCATATTGTTCTTCATATCAATAAACTCCTGGTAATTTGATAACTTGATTTCCTCCCCAAAAACTTTCAGAATAACGTCACCAACTTCCAATCCGAAATTCTCGTGATTTTCTGAAAAGCTTTCGATAGAAACATGTTCACCATCCCTTGAACCTAACCCAAGTCCAAATTGAGGTTTGTTATCAGGCGATATTCTTTCTTCGATATAATTAATTCCTAACAGCGAAAAGTATTCGTTATAATTCAATTGCTGGTTGTCGAAAATAAAATTATCAAAAAAAGTTCTTATTTCCGGATAAGTTAAGCTAACCACTTCATCAATAAATGTATCATTGTTAAATGGTTTGTCTTTTCCGTATTTGTTAATTAATTCAAGATAAACTTCGCGCAATCCTTTTTTACCGCTTGATAATTCGAGCAATTTTATGTCCAGCATTCCTGCTGTTAAAGCACCAAGAAAATAAATATTACCGTATTGTTTGTTTCCTTCTTTTGTATTCCACTCTGCTCCAAGTCTTGCAATGCTGTAATCACTGTTAAAATTTTTTGCAACGCCGATCTTTTGTGAAATACCCTTTAAGTATTCGTCAATACTTATCAAACCACTTCTAAATGTCATAACATCAGAAACCCATTCAGTCACTCCTTCATAAAGCCATAAATGTTTATCCGCTACTGTCGGAGTTGAGTAATCATAATTAGCCAATATTTCGCTGTGTAGGTTTAGGGGAGTTAAAATGTGCATAAATTCATGAGCCATGCTTTCTTTCAATGTGCCCAGGTGATTTTTAACTGCAGGCAAAGCGACAGTAGTGCTATAAGAATGTTCCAATGCGCCAAAGGCTTTGAAATTGTTTCGTTTTATCGATTCTTGATCGAACAAATACATTAAAAAGGAATACCTATCAACAGGGTCAAACTGCAAAAACTCGCCTGCAGATTTAAGAACATCTTCTGCTAATCCCATAATTAAATTTGCATTTAAGGAAGTATCAGGAGAAGAGCAAAAAACCTCAACATCGATTCCTCCGACTTTTGTTGAAGTATAAGTTAAATCTCCCATCAAAATAGGTGAATCAGCTAATTCATAATATGAGTCAGCATAATAATAACCGTCATCGCTCAAATCAAGCGAAGTGCCTGTAAGCCAATTTGAATTATCATAATTTACCTTAAGTTTGACGGGCTTATCTTTGTATTCATCAAAATAACCAAATACACCGAAGTTATTCAAAACAATGAAATCTTCCTCAATGCCCGTTCCACTCATTGGATAAATATCATGCTCTTCAAATTCCTCGTCAAACGAATCGTCAATATCGTATTGAATGTAGTAAACCTTTTCCGGCTCAGAAATTTCCCAAACATTTGTCGAAATTTTTTCACACGGAATTTCATTTTCGTCTTTGTCGAATGCTTTTAACCATTCTACAAGTCTGCCGTAATCTAAAGTTTGATGAACCCCAGGAGCGTAAGCAACAAAATTGAATTTTTTGTTTTCAGGCGAAAGCTGACCAGTGTAGAATTTTACATGAAAAATATCATCTTCGTGGTTTGTTAAATCTACTTCATAAATGAAGTAAGTATTTTGATCTTTAGCTTGGGTAGTTAAAACTGATGTGAAGAGAAATGAAATCAACAAAAATTTAATAGTAATTAAGCGTTTCATATTTCCTCTATATTTTTAAAAAAGAATGTGATTGTCCTGATATTTAGTTTAGATGGGTAAACAACTGATTAGGTTGCACGAAATGTTTTAAATATTGTTATTCCGAATCCCCAACAGTTGTTATTATTTGTCGGGGATTAGTAAATAAATCAATGTTGATGATCCATACCTTCCATGCCGGGCATATCTTTTACTTCAGCTTCAACTTTTACTTCGCCGTAATTTTTGAAATTCAGAGTAACAGATTTTTTATCACCAACAGCCAAATCTTCTTTTAATTTTATTAGCATAATGTGAAACGAGCGGGGCTTTAATTTGAATGTACTGTTTTCTTCAACCGGAATAAATTCAATCCTGCGCATGCCCATCATGTCTTCTTCTTTCATATATGTTTCGTGAATTTCAACAACTTCAGCACCATCAAATGAAGCGTTGATTAAAGTATCGTTTAAATCTGTGTGGTTCATTATTGTTCCAAAAAACGCTGTATTTGTTCCTGTAGAGGCTGGGCGAATCCATGGTTTGTGAACCATCAGACCACTGTGTTCCATCTTTTTTTCTTCTGCCGGTTTTACTTCTTCAACTTCTTTTGTGCATGCTGTAAATGTTATTAATAAAATGATGATTGATAGTATTGTTTTCATTTATTCTCCTTTAATTAATCTATTCGAATGTCACACTGAGCCCGTCGAAGTGTGAACAAAGCTATAGTAAACATACCTCGACAAGCTCGGTATGACTTGTACAAAAATCAAATTATTTTACTAATGATTTCACATCTCTGACAATCTCTTCAATATCAGCATTGCTGCCGATGTAATTCTTCCTGATGTTGCCTTCTTTGTCAACGAGTGAAATTCTGTCAGTGTGAACATAGTAATAAATTTTTTCGTTTTCGGGTGTTACTGTTGAATCTCCAATTACGGCAACAACGCTTACTTCTTTTATTAATCTCTTGATGTCATCTTTTTCACCGGTTAAAAATGTCCAGTTGCTTTCATCCAAATTTCTAAGCTCTGCATATTTTTTTAATACAGCTGGGCGGTCAACTTCAGGATCAAAAGAAACTGAAACAAACTCGACACCTTTGATATTATCTTCTTTTAGTCTGTCTTGGACTCTTTTCATATTATTTGTTGTAAGCGGGCAAATATCAGGGCAGTTTGTAAATATGTATCCAACCAAAGAAATCTTCCCCTCAATCAATTTCGGGAATTCAATCATTTCACCGTTTTGTGTAAGCAAATCGAACTGTTCATTTCCAAAATCACCCTCAATGGGAAGATTATTTCCACATCCGTACAAAAACAGCAGAATTATAATTAGTAAATTTCTCATAAACATCCGGATTTTTTAATAAGCAAAATAACAAAATTATCAACTATGAAGTTCTCAAAGAAAGAATTTGAATCCTTTTTTGAAAAATTGAATCAGACCATTTGTAAATAATTTTGAGAAACAAAAGTGAAAACAAAAGTAAAAGATTTAGACGAAAATAAATTGAGAACCTCAACAGAGATTCTGAAAGCCATAGCGCATCCAATCAGAATCAAAATTATGTGTTTGCTGGATAAAGGTAAGAAACTTTCAGTAAGCGAATTATTCAGCAATCTTGATATCGAGCAAGCAGTGGTTTCTCACCATTTGAGAATTCTAAAAGATCGGGACGTACTTGATTACACACGCGACGGCAAAAACACATACTATTTTATGAAGAAAGATAAACTAAACCAGGTAATTGATTGTGTTATTGAATGCTGCGAGGCATAAAAAAATTTAGCCAATATATATAAATATCTATATATGTCTATAAATATGGATTTAGAAATAGATGGAGAAAACATGAAAAACAAAATTCTTTTAATACTTATGTCCTTTATTAGCCAGGTAATTCAAGCACAGGAAAATGTAATTGAATTATCGATTGATGAAGCGCTGCAATTAGCAAAAGAAAACAATTATGAAATCAAATTAGCACAAACTGAAGTGGACAAAATGGCTGGTGATTTTAACAAATCTCTTTCCGTTTTTCTACCTAGCTTAACGCTTTCAGAAACATTCATTAAAACAAACGATCCACTCAGTTCATTTGGTTTTAAGCTGAAACAAGAAATTGTCACTGCTGCAGATTTTAATCCGGTAATATTAAACGATCCACCTGAGATCGAAAACTTCACTACAAAAGTTGAAGTAATGCAGCCGCTAATAAATGTAGATGGTTTCTTCGGCAGATCAGCAGCAGCAGACGGTTTAAGTGCAATGGAGAATAAATTAAAACGCACTAAAGAATATGTCGTTTTTATGATAAAGCAAAACTACTATCAACTTATTCTTGCGGAAAAAAGTGTCAACGTAATCAATAAGTCACTTGACGCAGTTCAAAAACATTACTCAACTTCACAAGATTTTTATAACGAAGGCATTATTAACAAATCGGATTTATTGATGGTTGATGTAATGTTGAACAACGTAAAAAAGAAATTGCTCGAAGCGGAAAATAATTATAAAACAGCAAACGATAACTTGAAGTTTTTATTGGGCATCGAAAAAGAAGGAATGGTTAAACCCAGCAACGATTTATCAAAAGTTTCAGTCGGCGAAGTTGGATTCAACATAAACGAAGTAAATGATAAAAGATCGGACATGCTCGCAATGAAATATAGAATAAGCTCACTGGAGAAAATGAGTACGATGAATAAATTCAAATTCCTCCCGAGATTAAATGCTTTCGGTTCATTCGAATATAATGATGATAACTTGTTCGGCAGCAACGCAGATAGCTGGATGATCGGCATAAATCTGCAGTGGAATATTTTTAATGGTTTCAAAAACGTCGCGGAAATTCAAAAAGCAAGTGCCGATTTGGATAACGCAAAAATTCGATACAACAAAACGGCAGATAAAAATAAAATTGAAATCGAATCGGCTATGAGAAATTTAAAAACAATGGAGCAGACGGTTGAGCTTGCAAACAAAGCAGAAGAGCAAACAAAAGAAAGTTTAAAAATTATTAAAAACAGGTACGAAGAGGGCTTGGAAAGAACTTCCGATTTATTAACAGCCGAAGCAAAACAGTTTGAATCTTCACTTAATCATTTGAATGCTGTTTACGGTTACAATTTAACTGTCTTTCATTTGGAATTATTGTTAGAACAAAATATAGCAATGAACTAAAAGTTTAGAAAAAAGGAGAATAAAATGAAAAAACAAATAACAACTCTTGTAACATTGATCCTATTTACAGCACTGTTCATAAGCTGCGGTTCCGATGAAAGTCAAACCGACAACAGAATTGCAGTAAAAGTAAAAGGATACAAAGTTGAACAGCAGCAAACAGCCCAAACTTATTCCTTTGCCGGCAATGTTGAAGGTGAAAGAAAGGTAACTCTCAGTACAAAGTTAATGGGCAGAGTTGCGAACCTTCCTTTTGAAGAGGGCGACAAAGTTTCAAAAGGGCAAACAATAATTAAAATAGATAACAAAGATCTGCTTGCAAAGAAAGCTCAAATCGAGGCAGGCTATTCCGAAGCAAACGCTGCATTCACCAACACGAAAAAGAATTATGAAAGGATCAAAAACCTTTTTGAAAAAGGAAGCGCTACTCAAAAAGAAATGGATGATATCACTTCAGCCTACGAAATGGTGAAAGCAAAATTAAACTCAGTTGAAGAAATGAAAAATGAAATTGATAACACTTTGACTTACGCAGAAATGAAATCACCATTCACCGGATACGTTACAAAGAAATTCATTCAGACCGGAGATATGGCAAACCCGGGAATGCCTTTATTAACAGTAGAAAACCTAAGCAGCGTAAAAGTTAGGGCATCGGTTCCGGAAAGTGAAATAAAATTATTCAACAAGAACGACAACGTGAAAATAGAGGTAGATGCTATTCCAGATCAACTCTTCGAAGGCACAGTAATTCAAATTGATGCTGGGGCAAATCCGGCAAGCAGGCAATTTACTTTACTTGTGAAAGTTGACAATAATGATTTAGAAATTAAGTCCGGAATGTACGCAACTGTCATTTTAGAAAAAGGTGAGAAGCAATCTATAATGATTCCCAATGAATTTCTGATTGAAAGAGGTCAACTAAAAGGAGTTTATGCTGTCAATCAAAACAACGAAGCTATGCTAAGATGGATAAGAGTCGGAAAAACAAATGGCGGAAATGTTGAAGTTTTGTCCGGATTAAGTTTTGGCGAAACTGTAATAGCTGTTAACGATGATTTACGCGAAGGTCAAAAAGTAGAGGTGCAATTATGAAAGCAGGAATAGCCGGCAATATTGCACAGACGTTTATAAACTCAAAGCTTACTCCTCTGATAATGATCGCGGCTTTGGTAATAGGAATTTACAGCACTTACCTAACTCCACGTGAAGAAGAGCCGCAAATAAGTGTTCCGATTGCTGATATTTTTGTTCAGTATCCTGGTGCAAGCCCTGAAGAGGTTGAAAAAAGAATTTCAATTCCATTAGAAAAAATTATCTCGAATATCGATGGTGTTGAATATGTTTATTCAACTTCAATGAATGAAATGGCAATGCTTATTGTGCGCTACTATGTTGGGGAAAATCAAGAAGAGAGTTTAGTGAAGCTTTACAACGAAATTATGCGAAACATGGATAAGTTTCCCCGTAACGTTTCATACCCGTTTATAAAATCAAAAACGATTGATGACGTTCCGATTCTTACTTTAACTCTTTGGAGCGAAAATTATGACGATTTCCAGTTAAGAAGAATTGCAGCAGAATTGAAAAATGAAATAAAGAAAATTACTGATGTTGCAGACACAAAATTAATTGGTGGAAGAACAAGACAGATAAGAGTTGAACTTGACAAAAACAAAATGAACGGGTACTCAATTGATCCGTTACATTTAATTCAAACGTTGCAAGGATCAAATCAGCAATCGAGCGCAGGAAGGTTTAGTCAAAGAGATACTGAATACTTAGTAGAGACAGGAAACTTTTTCGAATCAAAAGAAGATGTTGAAAATCTTGTTATAGGTGTTTTCGGTGGGAGTCCGGTTTATTTGAAAAATGTTGCTGAAATTTTGGACGGGCCTGAAGAAGCAAAAGACTATGTGAGTTATGGGGTAGGAATTGGAAACGAAAATAATGAACTAATTGGAAAGGATTATCCTGCCGTTACAATTTCTGTTTCTAAAAGAAAAGGAACAGATGCAATGCAGATCGCTGAATTAGCGATCTCGAAAACTGAAGAACTAAAAGGAGTATTAATTCCTTCCGACGTAAATGTTGAAATTACAAGAAATTATGGTGAAACTGCTTCGGAAAAAGTTAGCGAATTACTTAAGCACTTATTTGGCGCAATTGTAGCAGTAACAATTATTGTAACACTGGCAATGGGTTGGAGAGGCGGACTTGTAGTTTTTGCTTCAGTGCCAATCACTTTCGCTTTAACACTTTTTGTTTATTACATGTTTGATTATACGCTTAACCGTATAACCCTTTTTGCACTTGTGTTTGTTACGGGTATAGTGGTGGATGATTCTATTATCATTGCGGAAAACATGCACAGGCATTTCAAAATGAAAAGGCTTCCTTTTATGCAAGCTGCAATCAACTCAATTAACGAAGTTGGTAACCCAACAATACTTGCGACGTTTACTGTAATAGCGTCAGTTTTTCCAATGGCATTTGTTTCCGGGTTGATGGGACCTTACATGAGCCCCATGCCTATTGGTGCTTCGCTTGCAATGATTTTTTCATTAATTGTTGCCTTGATGATTACACCCTGGCTCGCTTACAGGTTTTTGAAAAGCGATCCTAAAAACAAGGAAGGCGAAAAAAAGTACGAGCTTAAAGATACATTCATTTATAAAGTTTATGAAAAAACAATGAGCCCGGTAATAAACAATAGTTTATACAGATGGCTATTTATTGGCGGGGTAACATTACTTCTTCTTGCATCAATGTCATTAGTTTATTTCAAACTTGTTGCTGTAAAAATGCTCCCGTTTGATAACAAAAATGAGTTCCAGGTTATCATCGATATGCCGGAAGGAACAACTCTCGAAAGAACAAATGTTGTTGCAAAAGAGCTGGCTTCATATTTAAGAAATCAGCCTGAAGTAACTAATTACCAAATTTATTCGGGTACCGCTGCACCAATAAACTTCAACGGTTTGGTAAGACATTACGATTTACGCAGAGGATCAAATGTTGCCGATATTCAAGTAAACTTGTTGGATAAAAGCGAAAGAAGCGAGCAGAGCCACGATATCGCAAAAAGAGTTCGTGAACCATTGAAAGCAATTGCAGATAAGTTTAATGCCAATATTAAAATAGCAGAAGTTCCACCGGGTCCGCCTGTGCTTTCAACTTTAGTTGCCGAAATTTACGGACCGGATTATAACAAGCAAATTGAGACCGCAAAAGAAATCAAAAAAGTTTTTGAAAGCACTGAAGGTGTTGTTGATATTGACTGGCTTGTTGAAGATGATCAGGTTGAGTATAAATTTGAAGTAAACAAAGAAAAAGCAATGCTTGCCGGTGTTTCATCTCAACAGGTTGTTCAAGCTGTTGCGGTTTCTCTGAATGGAATAAATGCTTCTTCATTTTATCAGCCGGACGAAATCGAACAGGTGTCAATATTTCTAAACCTTCCTGAAGATGAAAGGTCATCAATTGAAGATTTGAAAAATATAGCGGTAATGTCACAAACTGGAAACATGATCCCGATCTCAGAGCTTGTAACTGTAAAAGAACAATTGCAGGGAAAAAGCATTTACAGAAAAAATCAGCAGCGAGTAGTTTACATAACAGCTGACGTAGCCGGAAAACTTGAAAGCCCTGTTTACGCGATTTTGGATATCGATGAAAAACTGAAAGAAATGAACGATTCAAACGGAACTGAGATGAAAACGCTTTATTCGCACCAGCCGTTTTTAGAAGAAGATATTTCAATGAAATGGGACGGTGAATGGCAAATCACTTATGAAGTCTTTAGAGATTTAGGTGCTGCATTCGCAGTAGTGCTTGTAATAATTTATATGCTGATTATCGGATGGTTCCAATCTTTCAGAGTACCAATTGTTATGATGGTTGCAATTCCACTATCGTTGGTTGGGATATTAGTCGGTCATTTAATCTTTGATGCATTCTTCACAGCAACATCAATGATAGGAATGATTGCGCTTGCGGGAATTATGGTTCGTAATTCAGTTTTATTAATTGACTTTATCGACTTAAGATTGAAAGAAGGTATTCCGATTAAACAAGCTGTGATTGAAGCTGGAGCAGTTCGTACTACCCCAATACTATTAACTGCAGGTACTGTTGTAATTGGTGCATTTGTAATCTTGCTTGATCCGATTTTTCAAGGTTTAGCAATATCGTTAATGGGCGGATCAATTGCATCAACGGCATTAACATTGTTAATGGTGCCTCTTATTTATTACTTGACTGAAAGAAAGAAATACGAGAATAAAAAATTAAAAGAAGGTAAATAATAGAGTAAGATTATGATTAAGAGCAAAGAAGTTTCGAGCCATCTCTTAATCATAATCCTAATCTTACTCTTAATCTTTTTTCAAAACAAGGAGATTAAAAATGAAATTACTTGTTGTTATTACAATAGAAGAGTACGCTGAAGAGCTTCGTAAAATATTTAAGGAAAATAAGGTGCCTTCTTACAGCGAAACAGAAGTAAACAACTTCAGATTATTTGACGAAGCTAACGAAAGCGAAAACTGGTTTGGTAATCGTCAAGTTTCAATGGAAGGGAAACTTTTTTTCACATTTATGAATGATGAAACAGCCGGCAACTTGGTTCAAGCAATTAAAAAGTTTTCAAAGGATTGTCAGTGCAACAATCCGATCAGAGTTTTTCAATTAGCAGTAGAAAAATATTTTATATAAAAACTGTTGCGCAGATTTGAAATCTGCGTTACATAAAAACGAGGTGCAAAATGAGAGAAAGAGTAATTAGAGCAATAGCCGGGACCTTTGTTTTGGCGAGCATAGCATTAGGTTATTTTGTTAGTCCATATTGGTTTCTATTTACAGCCTTTATTGGATTAAATTTATTACAGTCGTCAATTACAAAATGGTGTTTGATGAATGATATCTTAAAAAAGATTGGAATTTCTAATTAGGTTTTTGAATAATTATTCCTGCAGATTGAAGTTCATACATATAATGAAAAGTTAATGAAATAATTATTGCTTATTAGAAAAATAATTCTTATTTCCATAAAACAAATCTTAAAGTCTTTCTCCAACTGGTGAAAGACTTTTTTATTAAATCAAAGGATTTTGTCATGGAAAAAGAAACCAAGCCAATAAGAATTCAAGCTGATCGTTCGCAATTCAGAGAGCACTCTGTTCCTTTGTTTTTAACATCAAGCTTTACCTTTGAAAACGCTGAACAGGGAAGGGCCTTATTCGCCGATGAGATTGAAGGAAATATATATTCGAGATTTTCAAATCCAAATACTTCAGAGTTTGTAGAAAAAATAGCTGCATTAGAAAATGCAGAAGACGGCTACGCGTTTGCTTCAGGTATGGCTGCTGTTTTTGCCGGTTTTGCTTCTCTGCTTTCGTCGGGAGATCATATTCTTGCTTCGCGATCTTTGTTTGGTTCATCGCATCAGATTCTAACAAAGATTCTGCCCAAATGGGGAATAAATTATACTTATGTTGATGCAGGTTCTCCTGAGGATTGGGAAAAGAATATCAAAGAAAATACTAAAATGATTTTTATTGAAACTCCATCCAATCCCGGCCTTGAAATTATTGATCTAGAGTGGGTTGGTGAACTAGCCAAAAAACACAACTTAATCTTGAATGTTGATAATTGTTTTGCGACGCCTTATTTACAAAACCCGGCAAATTTCGGAGCTGATTTGATAACACATTCTGCAACAAAGTTTATTGACGGACAAGGACGCGTAATTGGGGGAGTTGTTGTAGGAAAAAGTGACCTGATTAAAGAAATAAGGTTTTTTGCAAGACAGACAGGGCCGTCAATGTCGCCATTTAATGCGTGGGTTTTATCTAAAAGTTTGGAAACACTTGCTGTCAGAATGGAAAAGCATTGTGAAAATGCTTTGAAACTTGCAGAAAATTTAAGTCGCAATTCCGAATTAGAATTTGTGAAGTATCCATTTTTAGATACTCACCCTCAATATGAACTAGCAAAAAAGCAAATGAAGCTGGGTGGTGGTATTGTAACTTTTATAGTTAAAGGTGGATATGAACGTGCACAAAGATTTATTGATTCCTTGAAGATACTGTCAATTACTGCTAATCTGGGAGATACCCGTACAATTGTTACGCATCCTGCTTCTACTACTCATTCAAAACTTACTGAAGAGGAGAGGCAAAAAGTTAGCATTTTCCCGGGATTAATTCGTATTTCGGTTGGACTGGAAGATGTTGACGAAATACATAATGATATTCTTCAGGCATTAGAAAAATCCAAACAGGGAATTCAATGAGAGTAGAACTAAATAGAGTCGATAATGATTTTCATTTCGAAGCAACGGGCAGTTCAGGTATTCCAATAAATATTGACGGCGCTGTTGAAATTGGCGGACATAACCTAGGTGCCAGACCAATGGAGTTATTGCTTATGGGTTTGGGTGGATGCAGTGCAATTGATATCATCAACATTCTAAAAAAACAAAAGCAGCTAATTGATAAATTCAGAATTGTAATTGGAGCAGAAAGAGAAAAGAATGAAGTACCTTCCATTTTTGAAACTATAAATGTTACTTTTTATTTAACAGGTGATTTAGAACATTCTAAAGTTGAGAGGGCTGTTAATTTGTCTATGGAAAAGTATTGTTCAGCTGCTGCTGTTATTGGTAAGACGGCAGAAATAAAATATTCATTTGTAGTTAATCAACAGAAAGGAGAAAAATGAGTTTCATTTTTGAAAACCTTGACTGGCTTGTTTACGGTGTTCTTATCGGACTTTTTGTACCTGCCGTTTTAATTGTAGGCAATAAATTATTTGGACTATCTTCCTCCTTAATTCATATATGTTCAATGATTCTTCCTAAGAATAGAGCAGGTATTCTTAATTATAACCTTAAAGACCATAAATGGAAGTTTTACTTTGTTGTTGGAATCATTTTTGGCGGAATTATATCAGCTCAATTCCTTTCAAAAGGTGATACTCAGTTTCTTCCAGTAGATTATTACAGCCTGAGTGGAATAATAAAACTTTTCATTGGTGGAATACTAGTCGGATTCGGGACAAGGTACGCGAATGGCTGTACTTCCGGTCACTCGATTACAGGACTATCGACACTACAAAAATCAAGTTTGTTTGCTACAATTGCTTTCTTTACAGGTGGACTGATTTTCACTTTTTTCAACTATTACATTTTTAGTTAAGCGAGGAAAAAATGAACAGTTTCATATCAATAATTTTAGGAAGTATTTTCGGCATAATATTAACTGAGTCTGAAGTGATAAGCTGGTTCAGGATACAAAAGATGTTTCGTTTTGAAGAACCATACATGTACTTGATTATTGGTACGGCTGTTTTAACCGGAATTATCGCTGTCTTCTTATTGAAGAAATTCAAATTGCAAAGTATTAGTAAAGAGAATTTGGATTATACTGGCAAAGAATTAAACAAGGGCACTATTTACGGTGGTATTTTATTTGGAATTGGATGGGCAATAACCGGTGCCTGTCCCGGACCCATCTTTGCTCAAATAGGTGCCGGTGAATTTGCTGCTATTTCTACGTTTGCAGGAGCGGTGTTAGGTGTTTATTTGTTCAATTTATTGAAGTCAAAATTGCCTTAGAGGTTAAAAAGATTATTCATACTTTGGCAGACAAAATGAAAATGTGGTTCCTTCTCCTTCTTTGCTTTGAACCCAAATCTTTCCGCCGTTCTTTTCAATAAACTCTTTGCAAAGAATCAAACCAAGCCCAGTACCGGATTCATTGCTTGTTCCAAAGTTGGAAAAATGTTCTTCTATTTTGAAAAGTTTGTTCAGATCATCACTACTAATACCTACACCGTTATCACTTATTGAAACAACAATTTTATCATCTTTGGAAATGGTTTTTAAAACTATTTCCCCGCCTTTTTCCGTAAACTTAATCGAATTATTAATAAGATTTCTAATAACAGTATCAATCATATTATTATCAGCGTAAACATACGTTTCACCGTTAATATTCTTTATCAAAGAAATTTCTTTTTCAAGAGCTTTTGACTTATACAATGAAACAATGTTCAATATCAATTCTTTTAGATCTAATTTTTCCGGATTGTATTCCAACCTGCCGGTTTGAAGACTCGACCAATGCAATAGGTTATCAAGCAATTTATAAATTCCTTGTGCAGATTTACTAAGAGTATTTAAGTATTGTTTGATCTCCTCTTTATCCAATTCATCAATTTCACTTTTGATAAAGTCGGCAAATCCAAGTAACGAAGAAAAAGGGCTTCTCAAATCATGAGATATAATAGAAAAGAATTTATCTTTATTCGCGTTTAGCTGTTTTAATTTTGTTTCCGAACTACTTAATTTTTTATTAAGTTTTTCCAATTCATCTGCTTTTTCTTCTACCAACGACTTATTAAATTCAAGCTCCCTTATGTACTGCTTTATTTTATTTTCGGCTTCTTTTAAATCAGTGATATCTCTTGTAATGCCGAAAGTACCTATGATATTACCATCGTTGTCCTTCAAAGGTACTTTTGAAGTAGTAACCCATGTTCTTCGCCCGTCCGGCCAAGTTTCCAATTCTATTTTATTTACTATTGATTTTCCTGTTTTAATTATTTCTTGCTCGTCTCTTTTTGCTTCTAAAGCATGTTGCGGTTCAAAAAAATCTTCATCACGCTTGCCTATTAGCTCTTTTTCTGACTTAACATTAAATTTGCGAATAGTTTCTTTGCTGACTTTAATAAACCTGCTTTCAAGATCTTTAAAATAAATTGAATCATGAGTATTCTCCATCAATACCTTTAGTAGAAATTGATCTTGAAAATACTTGTTGACTTCAATTTCAATATTTTCAGCTTTTTCACTAATCATTTTAATAACTCATGAATCACGCCAATCACCAATTTATAATCGAAACGTTTAACAATAAGTTAATAGCAGTGCATATCTAAATTAAATATTGCCTATTTTATACACTGCTGTCCACAATAAAATAGTATCAATAAAAAAAATAGAAAATGAGTTATCTTGGACAGATTTTATATTTTTTGGATTTTAATCCCTCTGTAAATAATTCTTGCTGCAGAGAATCTAAAGAATAATCATCCGGTGGCTTAAAAGGATTATTCAGCCATTGTGTTAAAAGAATTTTCACAAAGAGATTCATCCTCAAAAATGCTATTAAATTAGATAAACTCCAACCATATCGTGCTATTTCTTTCAAATATCTCAGTAGTAGTTATGTTATCATTGCTGTCCAAATCTGTACCTACATAGCATTTTCATTTGTTCCTATAAATGATTTGATTTTTAGGTGCTGTTTAAGTTCCTTGAAGAATATTGCTATCATCCATCTCTGCTTATATAGCTCTGCTATGGTAGATGCTGTCCAAGAAAAATTGTTGGTGATTACCTCTATTACTCTATCTTTTTGATCATCATAGATTACGACATGTCTTAAATCTTCGGGATATAATTCTTTTGTATCTTTGTATAGTCCTGAAATAAGTTGACAAAAAGAGTCAACAAAAATGAGGACAAGAAATGAAAAAACAAAGAGCAAAAGGTTATAGCGAATCGTTCAAATGGCAAGTTATACAAGAGGTATTAGAAGGAAAATATAGTAAAGAAGAATTTACGGTATAAAAAGTAAATGTGCAGTATTATATTGGATTCGAGAATTTAGCGGACATAAAAATTATCGACAACCAAGTGAGTTCGAATTGAAATCAAACAAAGAGAACGAAAGAAGCGATCAAGATAAATCAAGAAAAATAGAAGAGCTGGAAGCAGCATTAAACAGAGAGAAACATCGTGCAGAACTGTGGAAAAAGATGGTAGAAATAGCAGAAGAAGACTTAGGAATAGATATTAGAAAAAAGTTTGGAGCCAAGCAATTATTAGAGTTAAAGAAGAAAGCAGAAAAAAAATGAGTATAGAAAAACTATGTGGATTGCTTGGCTACAGTAAACAAGCTTTTTATAAGCGGATAGGAACATTAGAGAAAGAGCAATTAGAAGAAACTCTAATAGTAGAACTGGTAAAAGAAAAAAGGAAGATATGGAAGAAAGGAAGTGGGAGAAATTTACATGCGTCGTTAAAAGAAGAATTTGCAGCCTATAAAATCAAGATAGGCAGAGACAAATTTTTCGATGTTTTACGAAGGAACAATTTACTGAATGCACGAAAGCCTTATAAAACAAGGACGACCTTTAGTTATCATCATTTTCATAAGTATCCAAACTTAATAAAGGGATTAGAGCCGGTAAGACCAAACCAAGTAATAGTATCGGATATAACTTACATATGGCTTAGGCAAAGAGAGAGTTTTTCTTATTTGTATTTAATCACAGATATGTATTCACGAAAAATATTAGGGCATTACTTAAGCGAAAATTTGAAAGCTTCTTCTGCCTTGAAGGCATTAAAGATGGCATTAGCTAATATGTCTTCGATAAAAAATTGTATTCATCATTCAGACAGAGGTGTTCAGTATTGCAGTGATCAATATACCAATCTCTTAAAGAAAAACGAGATATTTATAAGTATGACAGAAAACTCAGACCCATTAGAAAATCCAATTGCCGAGAGAATAAACAGAACAATCAAAGAGGAGTTTAGCAAATCGAAGCATCTAAGTTTTAAGAATATAGCTGAAGGCATATATAAAATATCAGAATGGATAAAATTTTATAATGAGAAGCGTCCACATCGAAGTATAGAAATGCTGACACCATCGAAAGCATACCATCTCAACGTAAGTCTAAAAAGGATGTGGAAAAATTATTATTATGGCAAAAAAAATCCTATCCATCAGCTAGCTGATGGATAGAATAAAACTATAGGATCAAGTATGTTTATATAACAAAATAACCGATAAAATGGTAGTGTAACAACTTTTGTGTAAATGGTTTGCTTTCCCAGTAACGTAGTGGAGCGAAGCGCAACGTAGTTACTGGGAAATTGCAAAATTTAATTAACATATTTGCAAAACTATTTATACGGAGTTTATTATATGAAACTGACACCTGAGATGATCAAACAACTTGAGAAAGACCTCTCGAAAGCAAAATCCTATGAAGACCTCATGGGCAAGAATGGAGCAATTAAAAAACTAATAAAATCATCACTTGAGAATATGCTTGATGAAGAACTTTCAGACCACCTTGGTTATGACAAGCATGCTCGAGAAGGCAATAACAGCGGCAATAGTCGCAATGGCAAAACACATAAATCAATCAAGAGTGATGAAGGTATGATCGATCTAGAAATTCCCAGAGATCGAAACTCAAACTTTGATCCCGTAGTTGTAAAAAAGTATGAAAAAACTTTGGGACCTATTGAAGAAAAAATCATTAGTATGTATGCCAAGGGAATGACAACTAGAGATATTCAGTCTCATGTAGAAGATATCTATGGTTTGGAAGTAACAGCAACAACCATCTCGAGAATAACTGATTCAATTATTGCACACGCAAAAGAATGGCAATCAAGGCCACTTGCGGAGATTTATCCTATTGTCTTTTTTGATGCCATTCACTACAAAGTACGAGAAGGTGGGAAAGTTCTCTCGAAGGCCGCTTATACGTGTTTAGCCATTGATATTGAAGGACAAAAGGATATGCTTGGGATCTGGGTTGGTGAATCTGAAGGAGCAAATTACTGGCTTGGAATTATGACCGAACTGAAAAACCGTGGAGTCCAAGATATACTTATTGCCGCAGTCGATGGCCTTAAAGGCTTCCCGGAAGCAATAGAATCAGTCTTCCCGGGATGTGAAGTTCAGCAGTGCGTTATCCATCAAATCAGAAATACGATACGTTATGTTGCCTCTAAAAATCAGAAAGAATTTATCAAAGACCTCAAGCTGGTTTACCAAGCTCCAACCGAAGAAGCGGGGCTTTTGAACCTGGAGAAACTAGATGAAAAATGGGGTGATAAATATCCTTTTCCAATTAAATCTTGGAAAAACAATTGGGATAATTTATCTGTGTTTTTCAAATATCCGGCTGAACTTAGAAAAATGATTTATACTACTAACGCGGTTGAAAATCTTCATCGTCAGTTTAGAAAAGTCACAAAGAACAGATCTGTTTTTCCCAACGATGATGCTTTAACAAAAATGATTTATCTTGCTTATCGTGATATTGCTAAAAAATGGAAATCAACTTTACCCAACTGGGGGATGATTATTTCCCAACTTTCTATTAGATTTGAGGAACGACTTACGCCGTTTCTATAAAATGATTTTTGCCATTTACACAAATATTGTGACAGTCTCGATAAAATAGTCAACCTTTTTCAGGACGCTTCACTTCTTCTTCTTCTTGGGTAAGCCTTATTATTTCGTCTTTTATTATATGTTCGTCTTTTCCTTCGGGTAAGGCTAATTCTTTGACTTGCTGATGTTTTATTGTTTTTTTTAACATCATAACAAATATTATTTTCTCTTTCTTCCATTGATACATCATCTTAAAGTCTTGATACCCTCTGTCGGATACAATAACTGATTTCCTCGGCATTAACATATATTGAGCGTGTTTTACATCAGATTGTTTCGCTTGACTCATATAAATGTACGAAGGTAAACAACCATCATAATCTAACATTGTATGTAGTTTTATCGCTCCTTTTTCTTGTCGATATTTTGCCCAATCAAAGACTTTTAAGCATACGCTGATTATTGTACTATCTAGTAAGTATATTTTCTTTTTTATTTTCTTAAACTTCTTTCTCTTAAAATGTCTCTTATTTTGAAGTGCTGAGAGCAGCTTAAAATAATATTCTCTAAAGATTTGCCAGTTCCTATTGGCATTTATATAAGATAATGATGATTTACGGGGGCACTGACCTTGTATTCCCAGATGATTTAACCCGGTTTATGCATTAGTACAACATGATTTTCAGTAACTAATTTATTTATAAGCAGTTACAAATCTTTTCCTTTTAACTATTTTCTAATGCAAAGCAATAGAATAACTGGTTGCTATAAAATAGATACTAATCCTTTAAAGGTTTTCGGAACAAGTGTCTGTTTAAAATCAAAAAAATTTATTAGAGTACCTGCGAAATAAGAAAAAAAGCAAAAGAGTCTACCAACCCATAACGAGGAATATTTCAAGTATATGTTAAGTTATATAAACCTGCAATATTCTTAAATATTAAAGCAT
>CAJHYN010000523.1_pt1 | contig 27504 bp, 24 predicted proteins | sample 9198641 | NCBI WGS metagenome assembly CAJHYN01 (sample SAMEA7708370, study PRJEB35096) | sediment metagenome | biome: marine neritic benthic zone biome [ENVO:01000025]; feature: sediment [ENVO:00002007]; material: shallow marine sediment [ENVO:03000034] sea grass bed [ENVO_01000059] ... | reverse complement strand
GAGGAAGCAATGAAATGGTTCAAAGATGCAGTGGAAAGAGGCTTTAAAACATTAAATATTCTTGAAGAAGAACCCTATAACAAATTAACCGAACTTGACGAATTTGAAGAACTTGAAAAAAGGGTGAAGGATTTAATAGGAATAGATCATCCAGCCAAAGACTTTACTTTAACAAATTTGAAAGGTGAGGAGATAACTCTTTCGAAAATGAAAGATAGAGTTGTAATGATAGATTTTTGGGCTACATGGTGCGGACCTTGTAGAAAAGAAATACCAAATTTAGTAAAAGTTTATGACGACTTTAATGAAAAGGGCTTTGAAATTGTAGGAATTAGCTTAGATGAAAAAGACGCTGAAACAACAATTAAAGAATTTATGGAAGAATTTGGAATGAAATGGCAAGTAACATATAGCGGCGATGCTTGGTATGATAAAACAGTAGAACTTTACGGAGTAAACTCAATCCCTTCTGTTTGGCTTGTTGATAAAAAAGGAAATTTGAGATATTTTGATATTCACGGAGATGAACTAAAAGAAAAAATTTCAGAACTGGTTTCTGAGAAAATTTAACAATTGAGAAGCGGGAATTTTCCCGCTTTTCTTTTATATTTAAACATCACTTAACCAACTCAAGTTTATTAAAATGGAAAATGCAATTGTAGTTGACCATCCTTTATTAAAACATTCACTTACAATTTTACGCGATAAAAATACCGGTACAGAGGAATTTCATCGGCATTCCGCAATTGTTTCACAGATTATCATTCTCAATGCTATTAAATCAATTGAATCTGAAAAGATAGAAACTGAAACCCCTCTTGTAAAAACTACAGGATATAAAATGCATGAATCAATTATTTTTGTTCCTGTATTGCGGGCGGGTCTAGCTTTGTTAGAGGCCGCTAAAAATTTTCTCCCTTTTTCCTCTGTAGGGTTTATAGGTCTTGAAAGGGACGAAGAAACAGCAAAAGCAAGAGAATATTATAAGAAATTTCCTAAAGATATTGCCGACAAAATTGTAATTGTTCTGGATCCTATGCTTGCAACAGGCGGTTCTATGCTTGATACCGTGAAAGCTGTGAAACAAACAGGGGCTAAAGATATTCGTGCAGTTTGTGTTGTTGCTGCACCGGAAGGCATATCTAAGCTCCAAGTGAATTTTCCCGATGTAAAAATCTTTACCGGGGCTGTTGATTCCCATCTCAATGATGCTAATTATATTGTTCCGGGCTTAGGAGATTTCGGTGACAGATACTTTGGAACTTAGAGATGAATTCACTTAATTATTAGTTTTTGATTTACTATTTGAATTCATAATCTTACTCTTAATCCGTATTATTGAGTAGGATTAAGATTAAGAGCAAGATTTTTGGTATTTCGAAATTAGTTTTTATTATGCTTCTACAAACTGCAGAAAAGAATAGCAAAATAAATCTTAAACCCAGTTTATGCATTAGCACAACATAATTTTCAGTAACATACTCATTGATAAGCAGTTCAAATCTTTTTCTTTTAACCATTTTCTAATGCAAAGTAATAGAATAACTGGTTGCTATAAGATGGATTTACGGTTTCAGCACTATCCTAATGCATAATTCGGGTTAAATCAAAAATTGTCAATAAAAATTCTTAAATCGTTTTCGATAATTATTTATCGAATTATATTTTTGAGAGTAAAAGATGTTTGGCAACTTTAAAGTTTTTTTTATTTTTGGGTTAGGCAGCATAATTGTTTTTGTTCTAGTAATGTATATGTACAGGGGCGGACCCGCCGGGGTAAAACATGCAGATGCGTATGCAGAATTAACCACGCTATTTAATGTTCAGCAAATGAATTATGTTTCAGAGGGACATTATTGCAAAACAACTGAACAAATAAAAAAGTACATCGATATTAAATCTAGTTTTTATACTTTTTTTATAACTCCCGACGAGTTTTTTTTGAATGAAGATGAGGAAATAAAAAACATTCCCCAAAACTACCGGGATATGGCTTACGTGGATTTTACAGGCTTCAAAATTGTAGCAGTAGGGAATATTGATTCAGATGATAGTTTTGATGTCTGGACTGTGGATGAAAAACACAATTTTGTTCATGTTTTTGATGATGATAAAGATTAAGATTGACTCAAAAAACCTCCGAGGTTTTAAAAATCTCGGAGGTTACAAATTTATTTTTCTAACTCAATAAATCTTCCCGGTGTCCACGGAGCACTTATTTTATTTAATTCATCTTCAAGATTTTTTATATCAACGTCAATCAAACTTCTCATCGTGTTCTCTACTTCTAAATATTCCTCTTTTGCTACTGCATAATTGTCACGAATTGTTTGAGTTGGTGCAGAAGTTGTTCTCCATAATTCATACATAATAATTCCAAGCCTGTCTTCGACTGTTGGAGTATTTCCAATTGCACGTTTATCCAGAGTTTCATCTGTTCTTAACTTTCTTTTTAGAGCATTTAATTTTACTTCAATACTATAAGTTTTGTCCAACAAAGTTAATGGGGCATTATCTGTATTTTTTAGCGCTACTTTAATATGTTTTACTTTTTCGTAAAGCTCATCTAACGTTTTTATCGAACCTTCAATTACTCTATTCAATTCAATCAATTCTTTCTGGAAGGCTACCAATTCTTTTATTCCTGTTGTAGTTCTGGCACCTTCTTCCAATAGTTTTACTGTAAATTCTTGCGAACTTTGAAGATCAGTAACTTTGCCGTCAACTACTTTTGAAACAGAAACTGTGTATTTACCGGGAGCAGCAATCAATCCGCTTGGTGTTTCATTTTTGGGATTTGCCGGATCAGTTGTGCTGTATCTTAAATCCCAGTTTATCCTGTGAATGCCTTTCTTGGTTTCACCTTTCAATTTTCTAACTACGTTACCAACTTCATCATTTACGGTAAATAACAAATAAGATTTGAATTGATCATCTTCAGCTCTCAATTTGTCATCTGAAGGGAATGGAACTGGCTTATTATTTTTGATCAGCTCCTTTTCTTTTTCCTGTCTAATTTTTCTTAACGACTTTACTGACTCTTTGAGGTAATAAGTAAATGTTGCACCAAATGGAGGATTATCTGCGGTGAAATATGCTTCGCCTTGCGAGGACTTACTTGATCCACCACCTATTGGCCGAGATTCAATATACTGCCAAGTATCTTTTACGGGGAACAAATGGAAGTCCTTTGCTAGCATCTCTTTGGAAGTTTCTCTTAGCGGTGTGTAATCATCAAGCACATAAAAACCTCTTCCAAAAGTACCCAGTACTAAATCATTTTCTCTTTCCTGAATATCCATATCACGAATTGCAATAGTTGGCAAACCGCTTTTTAATTGTATCCAATTTTTACCTTCATCAATTGTGAAGAACACACCGAATTCTGTTCCGGCAAAAAGTAAATTCGGATTCACTGGATCTTGCTGCAAGCTGTAAACTGAACCTCGTTCAGGCAAATCACCGGAAATTGATTCCCATGTTTTTCCTTTATTAATACTCTTCAAAACGTATGGTTTGAAGTCACCTCTTTTGTGATTATTAAAAGCAGCATAAACAACATTTTCGTCATGTAGCGAAGCTAAAATAAAATTGACATAAGTGGTTTCAGGTATGTCTTCAAACTTTGAAATTTTGGTCCAGGTCTGGCCTGTGTTTTCTGTAACTTGAATTAGCCCGTCATCTGTACCAACATAAATTAGTCCCTCTTTTAAAGGCGATTCATCTAATGCAACAATATTACCATACTGAGAGGTCGATTTGTTTTTTGAAACAGCATCTACGCTCCAGACTTTTCCCATAATTTTTAACTTGTCTCTATCAAGCTGTCTTGTTAAATCAGTGCTGATTTTTGTCCAGCTGTTTCCTTTGTCTTCACTTTTGAATAGAAAGTTAGCAGCAAAATAAAGACGGGTATTTTTATGGGGGCTTATAATTAAAGGTGTGTCCCAATTCCAGCGGAAAGGCTTCTCGCCCTTTGCTTCCTGAGGTTTTATCCCTATTTTCTCACCAGTAATTTTATCATATCTCATTAACCAACCGTATTGAGATTGCGTATAAACAGTGTTCGGATCAGTTGGATCGGCAACTGCTTCGTAGCCGTCCCCGCCGTTTGTGATAAACCAATCCGAGTTTACTATGCCGGCAAGACTCGTTGTTCGCGAAGGACCACCCATACTGTTGTTATCTTGTGTCCCGCCATAAATGTAGTAAAAAGGCTCTGTGTTATCGGCAGAGACCTTATAAAATTGTGTGACAGGTAGATTAGCTTTAAATCCCCATGTTTTTCCCCAGTCGTGAGTTTCATATATTCCGCCATCACCGCCAATGTAATAATGCCCGGGATACTCCGGATCAGCCCAAAATGCGTGGTCGTCAACGTGCCTGTGTTTATTGCCTAATCTTTCAAAAGTCTTTCCTCCGTCATTTGAAACCATTGTCCATGTGTCTAACGAATAAACTCTGTCTTTATCAAAAGGATCAGCAAAAATTTCATGATAATATTGAGGGCTTCGTGCTATCATTTTGTTTCTTTTTTCCCAGGTAGCACCACGGTCGGTTGACCTGAAAAAACCACCTTTGTTATTTGCTGCTTCTATAATGGCGTAAAGAATATCAGGATCAACAGGTGAAATAGCCAAACCAATTCTTCCAACATCTCCGCTGGGTAAACCTTTGGATAATTTATCCCATGTTTCGCCAGCGTCAACTGATTTATAAATAGCACTTTCCGGACCACCGTTAATTAGTGTCCAAACATGTCTTCTTCTTTGATAAGAGGCAGCATATAAAATTTTGTTATCCCTCGGATCCATTACGATATCAGTGACACCTGTGTGTTTGCTGATTTCCAAAACAAGCTTCCAAGTTTTGCCGCCGTCAGTTGTTTTATATAAACCTCTGTCACCTCCATCGCTCCATAAAGGGCCTTGAGCAGCAACATAAACTATATCAGAGTTTTGCGGGTCTACAATTATTTTACCGACGTGCTCGGAATTTTTTAATCCGACATTTTTCCAATTTTTTCCACCGTCAACAGATTTGTAAACTCCATCGCCGTAGCCAACACTTCTCTGGCTGTTGTTTTCGCCTGTTCCTACCCAAAGTACGTTGTGATTCTTAGGATCCATTGTTATGCAGCCAATAGAGTACGAACCATACTTATCAAAGATCGGCTCCCATGTTGTACCGTTGTTTTCAGTTTTCCAGACATTGCCTGAACAAACTGCAACATAGTATTCATAAGGTTTATCCGGGTTTACTGCAAAATCGCCTATTCTGCCTGAAGTAAAAGCAGGACCAACATTTCTAAATTTTAATCCGCTGAATGTTGATGAACTTAGCAAGTCATCTTTTTTTTCTTTATCGTCTGCAAAATCTGTATTGAATAAAAATAAAACTAAAAAGAGTAATGAAAATACATTCTTCATTTTTCCACCATAGTTATTTGCAAAAAAAGATTTTTTGATCGATGATATTTTACTTGTGATAAAATACCTTCTCGAGGGTACAATTTTTTTAAAACGAAATTATTTATTTGATTCAATATTGTTCTATTCTTTTGAGCCGGGTTTTATGCCGTGATTCTTTAGAAAGTCTTCGTACTTTTCAGAAATTGAGTTTTTCAAGTTGTCCAATTCTTCTTTGAATTTATTTAAGAACACATCTCCACCGTGCCGGAAAAAATATTCTGCATACATTTCCAAATACTTTATTGTCTGGGCTGAAATGAACCGGAAAGAAAAATCGGAATTTTGATCTAAGTTATTCAGCTTAATTTCTTCATCAGGCCTTATTACACTTTCTTCATCTAACACTGAATAATTATCAAGATTTTTGTTTAATTCCTTATGAGCAGACCAAGCCTTTGCAAGCTGAAGTAAGGAATTCAGTATATTTTTTACATCATATTCTTTTTGTGATTTGTAGCTTTCTACAGCTTCTTCTTTAATTAATTCTTCAGATTCAATTTTTAAATTCTCCAGTAACTTCAATAAGTCAATTTCTTTCTGAGTTTTGCTAGCAATATCTTTGAATTTAAGATGAATCTGTTCATCAAAAATAATATCGCAATCACCTTTTATGTTATTCTGAATAAGTAAATTTATTATTTCTTCTTTTTCACCGGGATGTTTCCTGTCCAAGTATTCACTTGTGTAGGTGAAATCATTTTCACATTCATTCGGATCATCAACAAGACTAATTAGATAAGATTTTAATTTAAGGAGCGTATAGAAAAGATCACTATTTTCGGCAGACATATTTACCCATTACATTTGACGCAAAATAAGATTATTAAAAAAGTTTAGCAAATTTATAAATTTAGGATGAGAGTATTCCCCAAGTGCTTAATGACAGCCAAAACATATTTCTAAAATACACATTTGGCTGGTTATAACGCTACAAATAAATCATCCATTGTTAGTTCATTTTGTACATGTTGAATGCTATACTGATTATGATTCAAACCATAAGTTGTTATAAAAGTAACAAAAATACTCTTCTTTGTTTTAGTATTTGAAGAAAAAGCATTTACCTTTTTAGCTATTTCATTAGCATAATTTTTATTAATGGTATATTCCGTATTGTAAAATTTGATTTCAGAAACGTTAATAACATTATCATCCCTATCAATCAATAAATCAATCTGTGCACTATTAGCAGTATTTTTTTCAATCCAACTACTGTTTGTTGAATTGATGCCGGATATTTTCAGAGCTTCTTTAATTTGATCAACATGCTTGATACAAATAGTTTCAAAACTAAATCCGGACCATATTTTATAAGATTGTTGTCCCTGCTCTTTTATCCAAAAATCTTTACCGGCAGGTTTTGTCTTTTCAATAAATTTTAAATAGAACATCGAATACTCATCAGTAAGCCTGTAAATAGAATCTTTGACCCCTTTATACGGAGTATACCTTTCTATAAAACCTGCCTCTTCAAGTTCGGTCAAAGTTTTTGTCAGCGTTCCGCCGGAATTTATTTTGCTTTTTGATAGTACTTCGTTTCTTGTTAATCCTTTTCGGACAGTTGCCAATTTCCTAATTATTATTTCATGATTATGACTTTGATCAAATAGAGATGCAAAAACATTATCGAACTCTGATCTTAAAAATCCATTCTCTTCAAAACACAATCTGTCGAGAGCTTGTCCTACACTTTCTCCAGGTTCTATTTTTTCTAAATAAAACGGTACTCCTCCCATTGCCATGTAAATCAGCAAAATACCGTAGCGCGAGAGATTCACTTTATTATTTTTTAGAAGTTGTTCGGCTTCATTTAGATTAAACGGCTTTAAATGTATTTTTTGTGTTAAGCGGTTATGAAGCCCTCCTTTACTTTTTATGATATTTTTTATGATGTAAGAAGCTGCGGAACCACAAATCACAACTATCAAATCATTCCTTTTCGATGCATAGCTGTTCCAAAAATTATCGAATGCCGGCAGGAAGTTTGATTTTCTGGTATCGAGCCACGGTAATTCGTCAATAAATATTACCTTTTTTTTTTTTGACTTCAGCTTATCCAAATATTCCCTTAATTGATAAAATGCTTCAATCCAATCAGACGGTTTTTTGAAACCGGGCATTTTGGAGGAAAGAGTAAAATGAAAATTTCTTAGTTGTTTTTTCAACGGTGTTTTATTCATCCCGGAAAACTCAAATTGGATATAATCTTTATAAACTTCTCTAACAAGAAACGTTTTGCCTATCCGCCTTCTGCCGTATATCGCAATAAACTCTGGACGGTCGCTATCCAAAATTTTTGTTAAAATATTTTTTTCAGCCTCACGGCCAATTAATCTTCTCATCGTGTATAATTATATTCAGCCAAATATACTAAAAAAAGCATAGTTTTGGCTACTTATAATACATTTGATTTGAAAAAAAATTAGGTTAGACTTTTATTACTTTCTACTAATCTTTATGAAAATTTGCCACAAAATAAGATTATTAAAAAAGTTTAGCAAATTTTATAAATCAAAAAAAGGCAAGTTATTAAACCTGCCTTTTCTTTTGTAAGGACAAACAGCCCCACCTATGTTAAAACTTCGGTGGACAGTCCGTCTGTCCTACTAACTTATTTGAGTAATAACATTTTCTTTGTTTGAATAAATTTTCCCGCTTCAATTCTATAAATATACATTCCGCTTGAAAGCCCTTGTGAATTAAAATTTGCAGTATAAGTTCCTGGATTTTGTTCTTCGTTTACCAATATTATTATTTCTCTTCCTAAAACATCGTAAACAACAAGTTTGACATTTGCTCCAACCGGCAACTCATAGCTTATAGCTGTATTGGGATTAAACGGATTGGGATAATTTTGATGCAAAATGAACTTTTTAGGAATTTCATCTACTCTATCAATAGAAGTGATTATCGAGGTATCAGCCCAAATTAATTCGCCATCAATAAAGGCTCCCACTAAACCACTCCATGTAAGTTCACCAGTACTTCCCACTAAACCCAATCCATCTGAATAAAATAAATGTGCATTAGCAATATCTGGAATTATCATAAAATCAAGTTTATCTTTCTTATCAATGAGTAACAAAGGATAATCTGATCCGACGTGAAAGGTATCACCAATGCATTTACTAAATTTAAAACTAACTTTAGGGGCATTGTTTTTCCATGTATATAGAATTCCGGTAGAATCAAATCTTTCAATTGAGGAACGTCCTTCACTTAGTGTATTCAAATAAGTTCTTTGGAAATCTTTAATAAAGTATTGTTGACCCAGTAACAAAGTATCTTTCACAACTTCTATACGCGAACGTTCAACAATGATTGATCCATGATGTTCGTATTTCCATATATCACCAACGTGTAAAGGATAATATAAACTCCAGTCTGTTTTCCGTCTATCAGAAGCAATCAATTCACCGTATTCAACACTGTCAATTATTGCTCCCCAAAAATCCCAGTCGGGAAAGTTTGAAAACCCACCCGGCGTACCTGAAAAAAATGTGAGCCCAAAGTTTTCAATTATACTAAAAATTTGTCTTTCTATATCATTTTGATCTACCAGGTGAAAATCTATTGCTTTTAACGTATCGCCAAAACCAATAACGGTATATTTTTTTACAAGCTTCCACCAGTGGTTTTCATGCTTTGATTCGTAAGTTTCTCCTATTTCCAACCCAAAATCAAAAAGCTTGTATTCTTCTCCTTCAACATATTCGTAAACATTCCCCGAAGAATCCTTCCTTTGATAAAAATATTCAACCGGTACATGAGAAGTATTGGCACATGAACAGAACTTGATTTGTTTGTAAACTTTACCGTTGTTCATCAGAGTATCTTTTATTACTTCCTTTATAAACGAATATTCTGTTGTTCTTTCACCGAGAAGTGTATCACTATTATTAACAATATATTCCCATAAATCGCCATCTTTCAAAGGGTAGTAATTTGTTTCTTCATCAAGAATATTAGCAGTAAGTTCTTTCAACACAGCAAAGTTTGATTTTAAGTTTTGGCTTAAAATTGATGATGTAATAAGTAGCAAACTTAATATTTTATAATTCATTTGGGACACCTAGTCGCCTTATTTTATTGTGAATAGTTACGTAACTATAAAAGAAGAAAAATTTGTACCAATAAAAATTAACATTTTACTTCAAAAATAAGGGAATACGATTTCAAGTGGGAAAATTCTGCACGTTTAAGAAATATTTGCACATGTGCAATTTATGGGTTTCTCTTGACAATAAAAAAACCCAACACATAAAAAAATCATGTTGGGTTTCAATAGATAAAAATCATAATTAAAACATTTATCTTTCATCCTCGTAAAGAAGCGTAATTCCGTACCTTTCAGCGTCTTTTGGAGGAGAGGAATTCCAATCGCGATATGAGTGTGAGCCGTCTGTTTCAAAGTATAATTTGTATTCACCTTTGGGTAAAATAATCGAATCGTTATAAAGCCTATTCTTTTTAGCCCCGCCTGCGTGGTCTGTTTTCCTGTAAGTCATTTCCCAAACAATCCGCTTTCTGTCTAAATCTTTAATCCAGCCATAGTCATACATTTCTCCCCTATCGCCTTCACCTATCGCAATTATTCTAACTTTTGTATCATCATCCAATTCAAATTTTTTACTGATATATCTATCGTCCCTAACTCTAACAATCGCTGTAATAACTTTATCACTGCTGAATTCGTCTTCGTTAAATAATGTAATATCACTTCTATCAGATTCATCGCCAACCCAAACAGTAAGTCCCCATTTATTTTTTTCGTAAGGCGGTGAAACGTTCCAATCTTCATAAGAATGTGAATCGTCGGTTACATAATATGCTATATATTCGCCTTTATCAAAACGCACGACTTCATCAATCATCCTGTTTTTCTCGCCGCCACCTGCGTGGTCGGTCAGTTTAGCTTTCATTTCCCAAACTGTTTCTCTTGTCGCTGCGTCAATTATCCATCCATAATCAACCATGCTGTTTCTGCTGCTTCTTTCACCCAGGCATAAAATTCTTAACTCAATATCTTTATCAATTTTGAATCCTTGTGATTCGTACTCATCATCTCCCATTCTTGATAAATCAACAATTGGTTTAGCAATATCAGCGTCCTTAAATGCTATTACGTTATCAGTTTGACTATCATCCGCAACAAAAATTGAAATTCCATAATATTGAGGATCGTTTGGGGGCATTACATTCCATTCTTCAAAAGAGTGGGAATCATCTGTTACATAGTTTACTATGTAGCTTCCTTCAGGTAATTCAATAACTTCGTCAACGTATACATTTTTTCTTCCGCCGCCGGCATGATCAGTATTTCTATAATTCATTGTCCAAACACGTTGATGATTCTTAACATCGTAAATCCAGCCGTAATCATAAATATCTCTTTTTCTTCCCTCACCCAAGGCATAAACTCGTAGTTTAGTTGGAGCTTTTAACGAAAAGCCTTTTTCATAGCTTTCATAATCAGCTGCACGAATAATCGAAATTATCGCGTCTTTAGTTTTATTATCAATATAGGTTTCGCCGTTATTCGATTTGAAAACCCCTGATGGGCCCGAAACATTAACATATAATTTTAACCTGTCTCTGCTGCGGTATTTTTCTTTTCTTGATTTAAAGAGATTACTCAAGAAATCTCCCAAATCACGGCTATCATAAAATCCATCATAAGAGTTTGCGGTATAATAAACTTCATAATTTCCGGAAGGCAAATTCAATCTATTGTTTACATCAAATAATCCTTCGCCTCTTTCGTCATAATACTCGTCCATTACATGCCAAACAACTTCACGCGTTTCGCTATCAAGAATCCATGCATAAAAGTCCATTTCATCTTCCCAATCATTGTACGAAGCACAAGCACCTTCTATTAATATTTCAGCATCATTACTCAGAGTAAACCCCTGGTAATCCAATTCGCCCGGATGTATTTTTCCTACGTCAATTTCATTTGATGATTGAGCAAATGAAACAAATGAAACGAAGAGAATCATAGTCAAATATTTTACGATATTAAGTTGCATCATTTTAAACTCCGCAATTCGAATTCCTTGGATTTTAGACGCTTAAATTTGGTTCTGGTTGCATTTTTTTGAAATATTTTGGAGTATTATTCACTCATTACTATTAGCTTAAACCTCCAGAATTTACACTAATTTTATGGTGAACTTTGGAGGTTTTTCCCTGCTTATATTGAAAAACAGCCGATTCTAAAAATAGCGAATCGTTAATGAGAATTACATACCATTTCAGTATTGTTTTCTAACTTGTCTTGTTCTAATTTTACCACCGCTTCTTCAGCTAAGCTGATTGTTGTAAAAAAGGGAATTATGTCTTGCGACTTAAGGTCTTCTTGTAACCGCCATCCACAGCCATGACACATTAAATATTCGCAATCTTTCAAGCCTTCAGCAAGTCTTTGATGCCCATTGTTTGTTCCACGATTATGATTATGCCCGTGACCATGCCTTCTGTGATGGTGTTCACTTTGTCTGTGATGATTAGTAAAATCATTAATACGAGTTTCTTTTTGTGTAATTTTCCCGTCTTCAACTGTGAAAATCATAAATGCCTTGCATCTTCCAACATGCCCGGTGATATTTTCAAAGTCATCGGTTGCAACTGCTATTTTCATTTTAGCCTCCGCTTATTTTTCTATTTTTATTGCTTTTCCATTTATAATTCCATCTGCGATTTTATTTCTCGCGGATTTTAGTATTCTTCCGAAAGTAGCACGCGATATTTTCATTTTTTTTGCAGCTTTTTCGTGAGACAAATTTTCTTTATCTGCTAATAAAATTGCTTCAAGTTCATCTTTTTCAAGAATTACTTCATCTAATTCTCTTAAAGGAATTCCTCTTGGCTTAAAGTAATAAGCTTCGGGATTACAATTTGTTTTTCTATTTTTTTTAGGTCTTGCCATAAATAATTATGAGCATATGCTCATAACAAAATTATGATAATTTATTTTAAATAGCAAGATGATAAAATTAAGGGTAGTTATAAACCAAGCTCTTTTTTCATTAAAAGAAATGTTTCTTCAATAGGCATTGGTTTATAACCAAATTCTGTTTCGGCTTTTAAAGTAATCAAACCGGATTTTAGCGGACGTTTTGCAAGTTGATTTAATTCAGCCGTACTTATGGGTTTTATTTTTGATTTATCTAATTCAAAAAAATCTGCGATCCTTAAAGTAAATTCAAATCTATCTAAAAATTCAGTGCCTCCGATGTTATAAATTCCTTCTTTTCCAAATTCGATTACTTTAAGAATTCCCTGAACCAAATCATCAATATAAGTAGGATTATTAATCTGGTCGTTTACAATTTTGATTGATTTTCCTTCTCTGACAGAATTTACAACCCATTTCACAAAATCCATCCTACCGTATTTTGCAGGGCCGTACAAAACATTCGTTCTCAAAATTGCGTATTTACAAAGATTAGCCTTAATAGCATTTTCTCCCGCTAATTTTGATCTGCCGTAATAATTTATCGGATTAGGCAATTCCTTTTCGTCATAGGGACCTTCATTTCCATCAAAAACATAGTCGGTGGATAAGTGCACTAACTTAGCATCTATTGCATTTCCATATTTTGATATTTTGCCCGGAGCATCAGCATTAATTGCCCAGGCTAATTCTCTTTCTTCTTCGGATTTATCTACAGAGGTGTAAGCAGCAGCATTGATTATAATGTCAGGATAAAATTGATTAATTAGTGATTTTATTTCTTTTTTATCACTTAAGTCAACTTGCTTATAATCTACATCTTTCATAAAGGAATCATCCTCAAAAGACGAACAAAACAATTCAACATTTTCGTCACACAAATATTGTTCGGTTAACCTTTGTCCGAGCATCCCATTTGATCCAAAAATCAGAATCCTTTTTTTAATCAAGTCTGTCATTTATATCTTTCTCTAAATTACTAAAATCATTAAAATTTTCATACCCGGCAGCTAATCCGCCGGCAATATTTGCTTGTTTTAAAGATAGCTTAAAATTATTGGAGCCAATATATGAATAAAAGAAAGTAGCCCCAAACAAATCGCCGCAACCTACCTTATTATTAACAGTAATTTTAATTGCCGGGAATGCAATTTCTTCAAGAGAACTCTTCTGAAAGAAATATCCGCTTACTCCGTTCTCAGCTTTAGTAACCAAAAGTTTTCTATCTTCAGCATTTACAACGTGCTTGGCGATCTCTTTTTCATTTTTGTAATCACTTAAACAGAATACTTCTTTCTCATTACATTGAATTATATCTAAATTTTGTATCCATTTTTCAGCATTTGGTATTTTTCTAAACTTTCTAACTCCCTTTTCATCCATCCCTCTTGAAAAAGTATGAACATCAAAATAAATCGGCCCGCTAAATTTTGCGCGTATGGAAATCAAATCATCCAGACCGATATCAAACCCTGTAATCATATTGATTAAAATTCCGTCGAAAATTTCAAACGGAATATCTCTGCTCAACTCAAGCTTATTAGTTGAAGTCAAATAACATTCCCGTCTTTCTTCGTTTTCATAAACAGTTAAGCTTACTTTTGGCACCTCATCTACTTTTTGAGAGAAACCCATATCTACCTTGGAGAAATATTCCTCAAACAAATAATCATTTTTACCGTCAAAAGAAGTGACTAAATAAACTTCGTCTTGTTCTTTTTTGAAATTACATAACCCCATTGTGGTGTAAAAAATTCCGCCCGGCTGAATAGTGGTTTTATTTCTAAAATTTATTTCGTCAACAACAGAATGCCCAATTACTAAAAGTCTCATACTTTACTTAATTTTATTTTGACTCGATTCAACATGATTTTTTATTTAGATTACAATGTTAATAAAACTCAACTTTTTAATAAATTGAAAAATAAAATATGAAAATCGGAATCACATGTTATCCAACCTACGGCGGAAGCGGTGTTGTTGCAACTGAACTCGGGAAAGAATTAGCATCAAAAGGTCACGAAGTACATTTTATAAGTTATGCTTTTCCTCATAGATTAAAGCACTTTGTTGAGAATGTATATTTTCACGAAGTCGAAATCAGCAGTTACCCGTTATTTGAATACCAGCTTTACAGCTTATCTTTGACAAGCAAAATGCTTGAAGTAATAGAATATGAAAACCTGGATTTAATGCATGTGCACTACGCTATTCCCCATGCTGTTAGCGCTTATATGGCTAAGCAGATTTTGAGAAAGAACAATAAAGACATCAAAATTATAACAACTTTACACGGTACAGATATTACTCTTGTAGGTTTAGAGCCTTCTTTTCTTCCATTGGTAAAATATAGTATTGAAGAAAGCGACGGAGTTACTGCTGTTTCAAGGTTTTTAAAAGAAAAAACTATCACTAACTATCATATCGATAAAGAGATTGAAATTATTCACAACTTTATAGATACAGACCTCTTTAAGCCTGTACAAAAATGCCAGTACAAAAAGCATGTTGCACCGAATGATGAAAAAATTCTTGTACATACTTCAAACTTCAGAGCTGTAAAAAGAGTCCCAGATACAATTAGAATTCTCGAGCTTGTAAAAAAGGAAATCCCAGCAAAATTATTATTAATTGGTGACGGTCCCGATAGATCGGAATGCGAAAGATTAGCACGCGAATTAAATTTGCAAAACGATGTTGTCTTTCTGGGTAAGCAGGACGGCCTTGCAGATATCTTAACCGAAGCAGATATTTTCTTAATGCCATCTCAGTCTGAGAGCTTTGGGCTCGCAGCTTTAGAGGCAATGTCTTGCGGTGTACCGGTTATAAGTTCAAGTGTCGGGGGTTTGCCTGAATTAATTATTCACAACGAAACTGGCTACATTGCAGAATTCGGCGATGTGCAAAGAATGGCAAAATACTCTATATCTTTACTTAAAAGTGAGAAGAAGTACAAGGCTTTTTCAAAAAATTCAAGAACCAGATCTACTAATGTATTTAACAAAGAAATTATTGTCCCTCAATATGAAAGTTATTACGAGAAGATTTTAAATTCGTGATGTGAATTAGTGAAAAAGCCCAACTTTTTTAGGAATGACGAAAGTCTGAAAATACAAAAACCCAACTTCTTGAAGAAGTTGGGTTTTCACAGAAGTTAAATTCTGTTAAACAGCCTGCCTTCCGATACTGAAATATTTGTAACCCATAATTTTCATATTATCTGGATCGTAAATATTTCTTCCGTCAAAAACTACTTTCTCTTTAAGCTGGTTGCTAATTTTATCAAACTCAGGCTTTCTGAATTCATTCCATTCAGTGAATATTAATAAGGCATCTGCACCGGGAATTGCTTCATATTGTTCATCAACATATTCAATTCTATCCTGCAAATAAAACTTTGCATTTTCAGTTGCTTCCGGATCGTAGGCTTTTACTTTTGCACCATGTTTAAGTAGTTCGTTAATAATGATAACTGAAGGAGCTTCGCGCATGTCGTCAGTATTGGGTTTGAAAGAAAGTCCCCAAACAGCAAATGACTTATCTTTGATGTCGCTGTTATAAAACTTCAAAATTTTGTCTACCAAAACCAATTTTTGATTTTTATTGACTTGATCAACCCTAGTTAATATTGACATTTCAGAATCATTTTCCTTTGATGTTTTTATTAACGCATTAACATCTTTCGGAAAACAAGAACCGCCGTAACCGATACCCGGGAATAAAAATCTTTTGCCGATTCTATTGTCCGTGCTCATCCCTTTTCTCACTAGGTCAACATTTGCACCAACTTTTTCACAGAAATTCGCAAGTTCATTCATATAAGTGATTCGCATTGCCAGATATGAGTTTGCCGCATATTTTGTAACCTCAGAACTCTCTGGGTTCATTTGAATTATAGGGTTACCCTGTCTAACAAAAGGCTCGTAAAGTGAAACCATTTTATCCATCACTTTTTGAGTTGATGCACCAACAACAATTCTATCAGGTTTCATAAAATCATCAACTGCAAAACCTTCTCTTAAAAATTCCGGATTAGAGACTACCTCGAAGTTTTTCAATTCATATTTCTTAAGAGTTTCTGTGACAGATCTACAAGTACCAACAGGTACTGTGCTTTTATTAACAACCACTTTGAAGTCTTTATCTCCTGCCTCTTTTAATATTTTGCCGATGTCCTCAGTAACAGCAAAAACATACTTTAAATCTGCCGATCCGTCTTCATCTTGCGGTGTAGGTAAACATAAAAAAACAACTTCCGAACTGAGTACAGCTGCTTTTATGTCATCAGTAAAACTAATTCTATTCTTTGCGATGTTTCTGTAAAATAAAATATCCAATCCCGGCTCATAAATAGGAATTTCAGCATCTCTTAATTTTTTTAATTTCTCCGGGTTATTATCAACGCAGATAACTTTATTTCCCATTTCTGCAAAACAGGTGCCGGAAACTAATCCAACGTATCCTGTTCCAATAACAGCTAAATTCATTATACCTCCAAGTAATTATTCATTGTTATAAATGAAGTCTTTTTCAATTTGATTAAAATCTTTTGCCAATTTATCCTTTTCAGAAACAATCGGATTTTCGATCTGCCAATTAATATTTAATTCAGCGTCATTGTATATGATAGCTCTTTCACTTCCTTTATTATATAATGCTGTACATTTATACATAAATACCGCTTCATCCGAAAGAACTGAGAACCCATGTGCAAACCCTTTGGGCAGCCAAAATTGTTTTTTATTTTTATCAGACAATTCAATAAAGTAGTATAGCCCGAAGGTTGGTGAACCAAATCTTATATCAACGGCTACATCAAGTACCCTACCTTTTAATACAGAGCAAAGTTTTCCCTGTGCGAATTCTCCAACCTGGTAATGTAATCCTCGGATTGTTCCGTAAGATGATTTTGATATATTATCCTGAACAAAGCTTTCAGTAATACCTATTTCCTCAAATTTTTTCTTGTTAAAAGATTCAAAGAAATAGCCTCTAGAATCATCAAAAACTTGTGGCTCAATTACCAACAACCCTTCAATCGGTGTTTTTGTTACTTTCAATTACTCCCTCAATATTTTGGATTTTTATGCCAGTTGTATGCTGATTTTATTATTTCCTCAAGACCGTATTTTGGCTTCCATCCCAAAGTTTGAAATGCTTTTTTATTGTCTGCAACCAAAATTGCAGGGTCGCCTTCTCTTCTTTTTGTAATTTCAAAATTTACTTTTTTGCCGGAAATCTCTTCAACCTTTTTAATTACTTCTATTATTGATTTCCCATTTCCTGTTCCAAAATTTACGATTATCGAATCATTATCGGAAATATAATCGAGCGCTTTAATATGAGCATCTGCCAGATCATTTACATGGATATAATCCCTTATACATGTTCCATCATCTGTATTGTAATCATCTCCGAATACAAAAACTTTTTCTCTTTTACCAAGTGCAGCCTCAATTACGATAGGAATTAAGTGAGTTTCCGGGTTATGGCTTTCCCCAATTTCTCCTTCAAAATCATCTCCGGCTGCATTGAAATATCTTAGTGATGCATATTTAAAGCCATTTACTTTTGACATATCATCCAAAATATTTTCAGCCATAAATTTTGATTTAGCATATGGATTGATAGGATTCGGCAAAGTGCTTTCATTTATCGGAATTTTATTTGGGTTGCCGTACAAAGAGCATGTTGAAGAGAACACAAATTTTTTGATTCCTGTTTCTACGCCAGCCCTAATCAGATTAAAACTTCCTACTACATTGTTTTGATAATATAGACCAGGTTTTTCTACAGATTCTCCAACATAAGCAAATGCAGCAAAATGAACAATTGAGTCAATTTTATATTTAGACATCGCTGATTTCAATTGCTCATAATTCTGAATATCCACTTTTTCAAAAGAAATATTTTTCGGGATTGATTTTCTGTTTCCTCTCGAAAGGTTGTCAAATACAACAACATCTTTATTGCCTTTTAAAATCTCCTTAACAAAATGAGATCCAATGTATCCTGCACCACCAGTGATCAAAATCATAAAAATTCAAATTTTTGTTTTACAAAGTAAAGAAATTTTCAGTAAAATTACTTTAGCATTGTTAAATACTTGTATATCTGATTTAGAAATATTATTTTACACTATAAAAAATATATATAGGTATTATTATGTCAGTTACCGATGAAATTAAACAGCCCTCAACAGAGCTCGCGGAAAAAATGGCTGTTCTTACTTGCGAAATGGCGAAAACATGTAATGAAAAAGAGAATCAGTTTGCGTCTTTGTTTAACCTAACCCCTGCAGAGTTTAAATGTCTCAGATTATTTACATACAAAAAGTCTCTGCCAATCAAAGATTTATGCCATGAAATGAATATTACTCCAGGAAGAATTACTCATATTCTAACTTCTTTAGAGGGTAAAAAGTTTATTACTCGTTCTGTTGACACACTGGACAAGAGAAATGTAATTGTTACATTGACGAGTAAAAGTGAACCTTTCATTAAAAATATAAATAAGAATCACATTAAGATTCACAAAGAGATTTTGAAAAGAATTGATCCCGATAAAAGGGACGATGTAATCAAAGCGATGAAGCAAGTGATAAGTGCATTGAAAGATTGGTCGGATAGTCAAAAATAATATTAGTTGAAAATGTAAAGGGCTGTTAATTTTTATAACCTTTTTTTAGTTGCTAAGTCCACCTTAAGCTTCTTTGCTATTGAACCCTCTTCTAAACCATTATCGAATTAAACTCCATAGGTTCTTAAAACAACTAATTTAATCCATGCCTATTAATGATTGATTTAAGAACACCGATTAACGAATTATGATTTCTGATGTTAAATGAAATTAAAGAATAATTCGTCGATTTCTAAAATCCAAAATCCTTAATCTTCATTCGTTATTCATAAGTAAAAACTGTTTCTTTCAATTTTATTGTAACATATATAAATTTACAGCGTCATAATATTTGTTTCAAGAAAATAGAAATATATCCAAAGGATTGTAAATGAAATCAATAACGCGAATTGAAGAAATTATCATGCTCTCCATTTTAAATTTGGGTGAGAATGCATACTTAGTTTCCATTTTAGAATATGTTTCAAAAACATTAGAGAAAAATGTATCACTTACCTCTGTGCATTTACCATTGAGCAGACTTGAAAAACTTGGTTTTTTGGAATCTACTTTTGGCGAAGCAACTGCAGTAAGAGGCGGAAGAAGAAAAAAAATCTACAGCATCACAAAAATAGGTCTACGTGCTTTAGAAGAATACCGCAATATCAGTAATAAACTATGGGATGATTATCTTAAAACAGAGACAAGATAAGAAGGAATTACTAAATGACCCCTCCTAAAATACTTGAGCTTACTCTTAAATGGATAGTTGATAATAGGGAACGAGAATCGCTTGTTGGTGATTTTGCGGAGATTTATAAATACAAAACTGAGGAGTCGAATGCGTTTGCGGCTTCAACCTGGTATCTCACACAGATTTGTAAACTTATCCCAGCTATATTTTTTGAATCAATTTTTTGGAGCATAATTATGTTTAGCAATTACTTTAGAACTGCATATAGATATTTACTAAGACACAAAACTTTTTCTGTAATAAATCTTACCGGGCTTTCAATAGGAATCGCAAGTACTATTCTAATTCTTATCTGGGTGTTTGATGAGATTAACTACGATACTTTTCATGAAGACTACGATAAAATCTATAGACTTAATTGGGACTTCAAATGGAAAGACAGAGAAGGTATAGGCTCCGGTACACCTCCTCCCCTTGCAAAAACACTTTCAAATGAAATCCCAGGTATCAGCGAGACCGTCAGAATTCATCCACTCGGTGATATGATCACTCGATACGAAGATATCTATTTTAACGAAGATAAAATCATCAGCGCTGATTCAAATTTCTTCAACTTCTTCAGCTTCAAATTACTTGAGGGTAATCCCAATCAAGTTTTGAAAAACCCGAACAGTGTTGTTCTTTCTCAATCGGCTGCTATAAAATATTTCGGAGATGTATCGCCAATTGGTAAATTAATCAAAATTGGTGAAGACAAAATTGAAACGAGAAGTGAATACTCATACAAAAAAAATTATCATAGTCTTCATAAAGTAACGGGCATCGTCGAAGACCATCCAAAAAATTCTCATATAGAGTTTGATATGATAGCATCTATTAATTCGATTCCTGCTGTTGAGTTTTTTGATTGGAGCTGGATTTGGATGCAGGTAGTTACTTATGCAAAAGTTGATAACGAAGAATTGCTTCCGCTGATTGAAGAAACCTTAAAGAAATTGGTTGCCGAAAAAGCACCAGCAGCATTTGATAGAGTCGGTTTTTCATATTCGGATTTGATAAATAATAACGGCAAATGGGATTTCCCTTTTCAGCCAATAAATGATATTTACTTAGGATCATTTGAAATTGGCAACCGATTAGGCTCGCTGGGGAATAAAAATTACATATACATTTTAACGTCAATAGCACTTTTTATTTTGATTTTAGCCTGCGTAAACTTCATGAATTTAACAACTTCAAAATCTCTTTCACGTTCAAAAGAAATTGGTGTTAGAAAAGTCTTAGGTTCAGATCGAGGCAAACTTATAAAGCAGTTTCTTGCTGAATCAATCTTTTTCAGTTTTGTTTCAACGATAATAGCTCTAGCAATAGTGTTTTTAGTTTTCCAATATTTCGAAAATTTATCAGGCAAAGAATTCTCTTTTAATTCTATAATGACAGTTGAAAATATTTTGCTTCTATTTGGGTTTGTTTTAACTGTAGGGATATTAGCAGGAAGCTACCCTGCCATGTTTTTATCATCTCTTAAACCTACGCATGTTTTAAAAGGTGGGGATTCACTTAAGATATCAAACCTAAGTTTCAGAAATATCTTGGTTGTTTTTCAATTTTCTGTTTCAACTTTCTTAATAATATCCACACTAATTATCAATGAACAGATTGAATTTTTTACAAACAAAGATTTAGGATTTAATAAAGAAAATATTTTGGTTGTGGATAATCGGAACAACAAATTGGGAGAAAAGTACGAGTCATTCAGATCTTCTCTAATAAATAATCCCGGCATTGAAAATGTTTCGATTTCTACTGGAGTACCCTCTTTAAGTTGGTGGCAGGACTACTATAAAGTAGAAGGTAAAAACGATGAACAGTTCGAACTGGCATCGTATCATGTTGACGAGAATTTAATTCACACTTTTAATTTTGAGATTGTTGAAGGTCGTGGTTTTGAAAAGGAGTTTTCAACTAACAGCAGTTCTGTGATACTCAATGAAACAGCCGTCAAAAATTATGGCTGGGATGATCCGATAGGTAAAACAATTGAATATCCCGGAGGTGGTCTTTTTGAAGTAATTGGAGTAGTAAAAGATTTTAACCACGCATCACTTTACCAGGAAATGTTTGCGTTTGGACTGTTTCATATTTCTTCAGCGTTCTCCTACAATCCAAATTCATTTGTTGTAGTAAAATTAAAAGGCGAAAATATAAACGAAAGCATCAGCTTTATAGAAAACAAATGGGAAGAGTTTGTACCGGACAAACCTTTTGAATTTGGTTTTATTGACGAAACAATACAACAACAGTATACTGCCGAAACCAAGCTCAGTAAGCTTTTTTTAATTTTCTCAAGTTTGGCAATATTGATAGCGGGTTTAGGTTTATTGGGACTTGCAGCATTCACAGCCGAGAAAAGAAACAAAGAAGTTGGGATTCGAAAAACTTTGGGAGCTTCTGTTCCAAGTTTGCAAATTTTATTGCAAAAGGATTTTATAAAATTGATTTTAATTTCAAACCTTATTGCATGGCCTACAGCTTTTTATTTTATGAATAAATGGCTGAGCGATTTTGCATATAAAATAGAAATTGGATTTATTCCTTTCTTAATATCGGCTTTATCGATTTTAATTTTCTCAACAGTGGTTGTCGGTTTACAATTATTGAAAACTGTTAGAAGAAACCCGATTGATGTTATAAGGTATGAGTAAAATTCAGTGTTGTAGAAAATTTAAGATATTCATTGCGAGCAAAGCGAAGCAATCTCTTTATTAAAGGAGATCACTTCGTTTCACTCGTGATGACAACCTTAAGACATTATTTTTATGATACGTTTACCAGCCGAAAGCATAGCCAACTTCAACTTGGAATTGATTCATTTCCAATTCAATTGTTTGTTGGCCGGGGGCTTCCAAAGGGTTTGTTCCGGTAACGCTTGAACTTGGTGCAAACATAAATGAGAGGCTTAATTCATTTTTGTTTTCAAATGCTTTAGTAAAACCGAGAGTCAGATGATTCTCTATTACACCCGGTGCTAAAATATTAAACATAACTTCACTATCCGGAATCGGATTTTCTGAGCGTGAATAACCGCCCATTAATGTCCATGAATCATTAATGTCGTACATCAAACCGATTTTGAATACGAGAATATCTTCCCAGCCGAATCCTGAGCCGTTTTCATCACCTAATCTTGCAGTTTGAATATTGGGCAGCATAGGATTATTGACTGACTTTGTATCAGAATAAAAAATTTGTTTTACGTCAGCAGCAATTGTGAATTTCTTTGAAGGCATAATTGCAATACCTGCATTCCATGTTGAAGGAATATCGAAATCACCTTGTTCAGCAAATAAACCTTGATATCTTTCAAATTCAGAAGAGGATATTTTTGTTTGATAAGAGGCGCCAATCGAAACCATTTTAGATAATTTCCCTTGATAACCAATTCTAAAACCAAATCCATTAGCCGTTTCAACAGCGTTGCCTGTTAAGCTTGCAGGGTCACTTGAGAAAGCTGAAAAGGCAGCCAAGCCTTTCGCAGCAAATCTCTGAAACGCAAAAATTCCGGTAACACCAAATGAGTGTTTCGGATGAAATCTCATTGCAAAAGTAGCTCCGAAAAACATTTGTTCAAGATTTACACCTGTTTCCTGCGAAGTTGGGTCGTGAAACGTTGCCGTTTCGAAGTCTGTATTCATTCCACCGTTTGCATAAAACATTGCACCAAGAGCCATTGCTTCATTAAGTTTGAATACTCCGCCCAAATATGGAATTGGAAAAGATTTTGATTCACTTTCTACTTCACCAGGTATTAATCCGAATGTTCCTTGAAAACCGCTTGGGTTGCCGTCAACTGTGTACTTTCTATCCGGGCTGAATAATGCTATGCCAAAATCAGCACGGTTGTTTAAATATGCTATACTTGCAGGGTTGATTGCCCCACCCATAGAGCTAAGCGCCAATGCTGTACCTGCACCGCCAATGGCTGAATATTTTACTCCATAACCGTGTCTGAAATATCCGTCTGTGGCGTTGATAGTTGTTGAAATAAAAGCTAAAATAATAATAAGCCCCAAAAGTCTCTTTAACATGACTCATTCTCCTAAAATAAGAACAAATTGCCGGCTTGATGCCAGCTTTAATTAAATAGTTTTTTAAGTAAAAATAATTTCAGCGTTTTCAGACATTTCATAAAATTGTCCCACAGAAATAATGTCTGAAACTTGAGGGCAGAAATCCTCTATACCTAAATGGAACATATCAACTGTTGCTTTGCATGCAAATAATTCACCGCCGGCATCATGGATCATTTCAATAAATTCACTAACCGGAGGAATGTCGATTTTATCCATTTCTTTTTTCATCATGTGAGTAACAAATGATGACATGCCCGGAATAGCGCCCATGATAGTAGGCATTTTCATCCCGCCGGGTAATCTAAGTGCAGAATTACCAACTGTAGCAACGGATAAGTTATCCATGCGTTTTTTTATGATTGCATCTAGCCCGAAAAATGTAAAGAATAATGTTGCTTCAATCCCTTCCATTCTCGCACCGTTAGCCATTATCAATCCGGGATACACTCCTTCGAGCGATCCTTTTGATACTACTATTGATACTTTTTCAATTGCCATTTTATTTCTCCTAAATTTTTATTGTCACGCTGTTCGCCGTGGCGGATTGTCAAAGCGTGTTTAATTTCTTTCAATATTTAGCTTGTCATCACGAGTGAAGCGAAGTAATGTCATCACTTAACAGATTGCTTCGCTTTGCTCGCAATGACATGCTTAATCAATAATTAAATACATCCTTTTGGTTTTGGAATACCAGCGATTCTTGATGCCTTCTTTGCCGGACCTTTTGGAAATAAAGCGTACAATTCTTTGGTATTAACACCGCTTTCTTTTGTTAATCTTCTTATTGACGGTGCGTCACCTTTTTCTTTGAACACATCGCGCATAAAATTAATTACTGCCCAATGCTTGTCGGTTAACTCTTCAATACCTTCGGCATTTGCAATTACTTTTGCAACTTCTTCATTCCAATCGTCAATGTTGGCTAAGTGACCATCAGCGTCTAATTCTAATGCTTTGTTTTCCATTTCTAAAACTGCCATGTTTCTTCTCCTTAGTTTTTTGATATTTTATTTATTTGTTTTAATTCATTTGTTGTTTGATGCGAAGCTAAATTTTGAAGGAACTTGACTGCAAATGCCATTCCTTTTTTAACTTCCGGTTTATTTAGTTCTTTTATAAGTTTGAAATACGAGTAGTCTTCTTTTATTTCAAAATCCAAATGCTTGTAAACAGAAACAGCATTATTAACTGCTTGCAGCATATCGGGTTGAGTAAGATTCTTAATAGTATTCATTATTGTTACAATGTTGTCACCAAGATTTCTAACATCTTCAGCAGAAAATGAAGTTACAATGTTATCCATAATTTTTGATGATTCTTTGAAGAACTCGAAATAACCTTTCCTGTCGAACTCATCCATTTTCTTCATAAAGTCGATTATTGATTCTCTTACCAGCGGCGCAGCATCGTCAACAAAATCTCTAACGCTTTCTATTTGATCAAACATTGCGTTAAATGTATTAATATTTCTCAACAACTTTTTAAACAAATGCCAAATATCTCCTGTTGAGATTTGATCGTGCGCTTCTTCAAGTTCCTCAACAGCCGTATCGTAAACATCTTTACCTACGCGCATTAAATCATCTTTTAGGTCTTCAATTTCTCTGCGCTGCCTTCTTTGAAGATCAATCTCTTCAAGAATTATATCCAATTTATTTTCAATTGAACTTATTCGTTCGTTTATATTTTTTTCATCCATCTTAAGCTCTCTTTCCCGCCATTGTCATCTGGGATTCAATCGGTAATTCCTGTCCTTTTAATAATGAGTTCCAGTACATCCAGCGGAACATGATTTTGCCGTAGTGATTCATTTTTGTTTCTTCGAGTAATGAAAACGGTCCAATACCCGGAAGCGGGAATTTGCCCGGTAACGGTTCAGTATCGTAATTAAAATCAATTAAAATTCCTTTACCGAAACCTGATTCAATAAAGCAGTTTGCATGCCCATCGAATTTTTCCTGAGGTTCTCTCCCTTCTATTACAGCCAGAAAGTTCTCTAACAAAACGTCAGCCTGGAAATGCGCAACCGAGCCAGCCTTTGAACTCGGTAAATCAGTAGCATCGCCAATAACGAAAATGTTTTTATGTCCTTCCGCAAGAAGTGTATGTTTGTCAGTTGGGATAAAGTTTAGTTCATCGCCCATTTCACTTCTTTCAATGCAATCATCACCCATGTTGGTTGGGATTGTTACAAGCACGTCAAAAGGGATTCTTGTTTCATCCCAGGAGACTATTTCTTTAGTTTCATTATCAACACTGCCGATATTGAACTCTGTAGTGAGTCTTATATTTTTCTTGTCGAGGAAATCTCCCAAAATAGATGATGCTTTCGGTTTTGTAAATGCACCTGGCAGAGGAGTTACAAAGTGAATATCAACTTTATCGCGAATTCCTTTTTCAGTGAAATACCAATCTGCTAAAAATGCAAATTCAAGCGGTGCAACGGGACATTTAATAGGCATCTCGGTAATATTAATTACAAGTTTTCCGCCTTCCCATCTTTTGAAGAAGTCAGCTAATGCGCAAGCACCCTCAATAGTATAGAAATCAAAAACATTTTTATACCATAAACCGTCTTTCATTTCTTCAGTTTCTTCGGGTTTAATTTTTGCGCCTGTTGCAATTATCAAATAGTCATAACTCAACACCTGCCCGTTTTCCAAAAGCACGCGGTTATTATCCGGTTCAATTTTATCGATCCCCGACATAATTACATTTGCGCCTGTTGGAAAGAAATCTCTCTTTGGCTTAATTACATCTTTTCTATTATAAATACCGAATGGTATGAATAGAAAACCAGGCTGGTAATAGTGAGTTTCAAACTGGTCAACTATTGTTATTTCCCATTCACTTTTATCAAGGGTGTTATTAAATTTATTGAGCATCATTGTCCCGGCAGTTCCGGCACCGAGTATTAGTAGTTTTTTCATTCTTGAATCCTGCCAATTTTATTAAACATTTCTATTGTTTGCCTTTCATTAATTCTTTTAACTTTTCTTTTATTTCAGTGCAGTTGGATAAATTCTTGTAAACTTCGCAATCCCTGCAATCCCTATTTTCGCAAGTTGTATTTGGGTGATTATATGTCCAGCACGGTTCATGATGACCTGAATAAGCTTTGCAATTATCTCTATCTTGTTTGCTGCATCCCATAATTTCCCAGCACGGCAATAATGAGAAAATCATTTTTATTCCGTTGATGCTTATTTTCTGATCGCGAATTGCTTTCCGGATGCAGTTTATTCTTTCAATATCTTTTTGGGAATAGAGGCGCTGATTGGTTTCTTTTTTGAACGGAATGATTAATCCTTCTTTCTCATACATTCTTAAAGTATGAACAGATATATTAAGAAGTTTTGCTGCAGTCCTTATCGGGAAAATAGGTTCTTCTTTATTTATGTTTAATTCCATTCGGATAACGCTGTCTATTTTTTAGTTATATTTTTCATTATCAATTTTGTTGATACTCAGAAATATCAACTTATTTAAAAAAAATTCACATTTAAGACTTACAAGTATTTTTTCTTAGTTCAATTATAAAACGACATTAAATCCGAGATAACCAAAAAATCTTTTACCCCATAAAAGATTTTTCTTGTAATAGTACAAATGAGTCTTTATATTTGAACT
>CAJHYN010000001.1_pt1 | contig 28048 bp, 25 predicted proteins | sample 9198641 | NCBI WGS metagenome assembly CAJHYN01 (sample SAMEA7708370, study PRJEB35096) | sediment metagenome | biome: marine neritic benthic zone biome [ENVO:01000025]; feature: sediment [ENVO:00002007]; material: shallow marine sediment [ENVO:03000034] sea grass bed [ENVO_01000059] ... | reverse complement strand
CCATCAGGTCAACCTTATCCTTCACAATGAGCCTGGAAGCCATCTCACCGGCTTTGGTGGGATTACTTTCAGTATCAACAATTTTTAATACTGATTTTCGTCAAAAGCAAAATCAGACCAATGTCCTGATTCAAATTCTCGTTGGCCTGAACACTGATAAGCAGAGACTCCAATTTCACTCGCCCATGGAGTGTATCTGACTATTCCGAATTGAGAAAGCCCTGCCTTATCCGAAGCTTGAATGGCAAACCGGATATCGACTGACTCAACTTTTGAGCCTCCTTTTCGTTCTAAATGCAGACGAGCAGCGTCGGGATCGTATTTGTTGGTATCAGTTGCCCAATCTGACCATCTTGGCGATTCACTCACAAAGTTGGTGTACCTCATAATTCCAACCTGGTTTCTACTTTTGTCGTCAGAAAGTTGAATACCAACCCTAAAGTCATTAATCATGTTTCCAGCCATGATAAAACCCTCCTTTTTTGTTATTAATTAGTTATTGGACAAAATTATTGCTCTAATATTGTTTATCTCTGATATACCGAAGGATCCCATTTTAGCATTAATTCCGTCCATGAATGTTACATTTTGAGTCATTACCTTATCTACCGAAGAAGTGTGGCTATATATGCCGCTTGCTCTATAAAATTTAAAGCCTCTAATGCAAGCATTGTTAGTCGCTAAGGAACCAATGATTAACATAAGTTGGCAAGTATAGTTACCATCAATAATACGTTTGCTGGAATCCGGCTGTGCATCTTCCCAACCGGTGTCGCTATTGTCGGGTACAAGTTTGATATTTTTCCCGCTAATGGAAATCGATGAGGTAATACTATAGGTTGCACTGTCGCCTGAGCTATATTTTACAAGTATAACATTATTATTAAATGCAGCATCAATAGCAGTTTGAATTGTTTTTTTTGCTGTTGCCTGACTTGCGAATTTGCCGTTATCATCCGGGAGCGAGTTATCAACATAATATGTTGCACCAAAAATTATGTTTGACCCTTTTAAAAAAGTTAAAAAAAGAATTTTTTTTATTTTCATCTTTCACTCACCTAATTTTTTTATTTCTTTTTTCTGAAGGGAAAAACAACAAAGGAGAAAATTTTTGATCCTATTTATTAGGTAAAGATTCTTTTTTAGAATTAAAAAGTTTGCAATAAAATGAAAGGGTGTCGTCTTCTCAAAATATATTTTGGGAAAGAGTAATAAAATGAATTATCATTTTTCTTGAGAAATAGGTGAATCCTTAAATTCGGAAGGAGTAAGACCGGTATGCAATTTAAATACCCTATTAAAAGTTGAACGCGAGTTAAATCCAAAGTTTGAATAGACTTCCTCAATTGAAGCAATATCCCTGTTTTCAGCAATAAAACTTTTAGCTTCTCTTATGCGGTATTCGTTCAAAAAAGTGGTAAAGTTTTTTTTGAGCAATTCATTTATAACCAAAGATAGATTTTGGCTTGGGACATGGATTTTTTTTGCTAATTGATCAATTTTTAAGTTTGGGTCAAGATAGATTTTTTTCTCAGAAATATATGTTTCAATTGTATCTATAATGTTTCTTTTTTGTGATTTCGTTAAAGAATTAGAAGTTTTCTTGGCGCCGTTTTCCGTTGCAAAATGTACAGCTAACTTTTTTAATTTCGTCTGCGTTAATAAGTCGTACTGCTTTAATCCAAAAAAACCAACAAAGGTTATGAATATAATGGTAAAAATATTTTCTAATATTTGCGAGAATTCCGAATGAAAATTAAGGAAAATATAGAGAAAGGATATTAGTATCTCGTAAGTGAATACACCGAATACAAATATCCATACCCACTTGGGAATATATTCTTCTTCAATGACAATATTTTGAGAACTTGCTTTATTTATACGGATTGCAATTTTTGAGAAGGCAAAAAGATAAGCAAATACCTGTAAATAGAAAATGATAAAGAGTATGGTAATTACTATTTCGTCTTCTGCCGTTTTAGGAATTTCCTCTGAATAGAAAGAAAAACAATTTTTGATTCATATGAAAGAGGTAAATAATGAACCCAAAAAATAATTGTCGCGAGGGCAACAAATGAGAAATATTTTATAATTGATAATTTTGATGGATTGAAATCCTTCCAGATGATAAATTTTAAATAGATATAGGTTAACGGGTATGATGAAAAAATAATGGGGATGTAAAACAAGTATAATATTACTGCAAAATTAAAAAGTTCCAAATCTTTGAATAATTCAAAACAATACATTACGATTGCAAGAACTAATCCTAAAGTTAATACTGACTTTGCTTTAGTATTTGGATCCCTTATTATAATGAAAAGAAATAAAAAAAGGAGTAATAGAAGTAAAGCTAAAATCTTTGTTAAGAGAATTCCTTCCATGTAAAGTAATCATCATTTTATATTTAAACTAAACTTAGGAATAATTGAAGAAAATAAAAATAAAGTAGCAGACAGCATATGGAATTATTTCATTTGTTCAGAGCTTTTAATTTTGTGAAGAAACTTCTTACTTAGTTGCTTTGCATTTTCTGATTATTCCGATGTTAAAGTAAAATGGGTAGTTTAATTGTATTTACTTTTTAACTTTTTACCTTATTTTTGCAAAATGATAAATGATCATAATAGTTTGTGAATGGCAATATGAATTTGTTTTCAATAACCATTCTACTTGCTTCATTACAAGGAATATTTTTATTCTTTGCTATAAATAGATTAAAAAAAGCAAGTAACCAGGCCAATAAATTTTTAGCTTTATTCATTTTGATGGTTTCACTAACCCTTTTAGGCAGGTATTTTTTTGCTCAAGAAAACCTTTCTTTATTTGAACTAAAACTATTACTTGTCGGCGACACAACAATATTTTTATTTGGTCCATTTCTCTATTTCTATTTCATAAAATTATTTGGGGGTAATAAAAAGCTTAATAAAACGATTCATTTTCTGCCGGTTACAGTTTTTATTTTATACACAATCCCGCTTATGTTTTCTAATGAAGCTGGATATTTTGATCTTACAACTAGATATTCGTGGACATTTATTTTTTGGGAAGTAACGGCAATTTTTTTGAATTTATTTTACGCTATAAGAAATTTCAAAATTGTTAATGAATTTTATGAAACCTACAGCAAAAAGATATCATTTACTCAACGCTTTAAATTTTATAAAATTCTTATGACAATTATTTTAGTTACGTTATTGACTTGGTTAATTAGTTTTTTAATTACGGTAATTACAAGCAGCAGTAGTCCAGCTTACCATATTGTCTGGATAATTCTGTCTGCTGCAGTTATCTCTTTAGGATACTATTCGATTAACTATCCGGAAATTTTTACTGCTGCCGATTTAAAGGGTCAGAACCTGATTGATTCGGCAAGTTCGATAGAATTACAAAAAATCGGATCTAAATTGAAAGAGATAATGGAAAAAGAAAAACCTTATCTTAATCCAAAACTGACTCTTGACAAATTAGCTGATATTGCCGGAATAACTCCTCATTTGCTTTCAAAAGCAATAAACGAAATTTTTGATAAAAACTTTTTTCTTTTCGTTAATGATTACCGAGTTAATGAGTTCAAAATTCTGACAAAAAATAATAAAAGAGAAAATTATACTATTCTTGCTTTAGCTTATGACTCAGGATTTAATTCAAAAACTACTTTTAATACTGCATTTAAAAAAGTTACAAACCTCACCCCAAAAGAGTATTTAAACAATATTTCGAATTAACTTGCAGATTTTATAAATAACTTGTACGATTTTATAAAATCGATCGACTGGTTGTCCTATTTTATTTAACTTTGCGCAAAATCTTAATTATGGAGGTTAAATGACCAAATTATTTCTTTTACTCAAACTACTACTCTTAACGTCTACAGTTTACAGCCAAACAGTTGGAACAGTTGTTCCGGGTTCGTCTTCATTTAACGATGGTCTGGCAATAGACCAAGATGGTAATATTTACGCAGCATATTTTTTTAATTCTGTAGTTACAAAAATTACGCATGACGGTGGTGTAAGTATTTTTGCTTCAGGTTTTAGTGATCCCAATGGTATTAACTTTGATAATGAAGGAAATCTGCTAGTTCCGAATGCAGGAGCCGGCAGAATAGATAAGGTATCACCAAATGGTGACGTTTCTGCTCTAATTTCCATTAAAACTCCACATGCTGTTCTTGTAGATAATGAAGGCAATATTTATGTGGCTCATTATCCGAGTAATGATATTAGCAAAGTTGATACTTCAGGAAACATAACAACTTTCTGGGCAGGTAACGGGTTAAACGGACCAATTGGCTTGAATATTGACAAAAAGGGTAACTTTTATGTAGGTAATTTCAATGACGGAAGGATATTTAAAAGAACACCCTCAGGCGAAATTACCCAGATTGGAGATATACCGGGATGGATGGGGTTTATGACAATTGCTGGGGATGCAATTTATGCTACAGCGTATCAGAGACACCAAATTTATAAAGTACCGCTTGACGGCAGCGGGCAATCAATTTTTGCCGGAACCGGTCAAGCTGGTTCAGATGATGGTGATGTTAGCGAAGCAACCTTTAACGCACCCAATGGAATTGTAGCTACGTCGACCGGTGACACTTTGTACATTTCCGATTTTGAAACCAGATCATTACGAATAATCACCGGAGTAAGCGGCAATGTTACCTCTGTTGACGACAAATCGGAGTTACCTGATCATTTTAGATTAGAGCAAAACTACCCCAATCCTTTTAATCCCAGCACAACAATAAGTTTTTCTCTAACTAAGCAGGAAAATGTTAAGCTCACAATCTACAACACAATGGGGGAATTAGTTGAAACTCTGGCAAATAAACACTTTCAGGCAGGAAATCATACACTCGAGTTCAATGCAAACGATTTAACATCAGGAGTGTATTTTTATACACTAAAAACTCCAAGTGTTCTAGAAACAAAAAAAATGTTGCTAATGAAATGACTCTCCAATAAAAATGAGTGCTAAATGAAAATAGAATATCACTTTTTAATTGCATTCTTAATAGCAAATTTGAGTGTTCAATATGAGGGCAATAATTGGATAAAAATCGAAAGCGGAACAAATAAAAATCTTAGTGAAGTTGCATTTCTAGGATCAAAAAGGGGTGTAATTATTGGCCAAAGCGGGGAAATACTCATAACGGATAATGCCGGTTTAACATGGCAACCAAGAAACAGTGGGACTATTTTAGAATTGCATGGACTCTCAGTCGCTGATGATAATACGCTAATTGCTGTTGGCGGTGATGATTTTGACGTTTCCGCAGAAGAGAATACAGTACTGCTTCGTACAGATGATGGGGGGGAAAACTGGGTTAAACAACAAACAAATGTTGATTCGCATTCTTTTACATTAGTGAAATTTATAACTCCCGAAAGGGGTATCATAACATCTTTGATTGGCCAGGGGGACATTCTTGAAACAATTTTAACCACCTCAGATGGGGGTAATACGTGGGAAACTTTTGAGGACTTGGACGAACGTACATACCACTTTTATGATGTTCAATTTAGCTCATCTGATACTGGGATGATTGTTGGTTGTTCAGTTACTTTAAATAACCCTCCCTGGCTTTTTGGTTTTTGTGATGCGGGGGTTCTTTTAACAGCGGATGGAGGAGCAACATGGACAAGCCTTTATGAAAAAATTGATGCAGCCACAGATATTGAATTTGGTGTTAATAATACAAATACAATTGAAGGCATCTCCCATGTTACTAATCAAACTTGGATTGCCGTAGGAAATCAAGGGATATTCAAAACCACAAATAATGGAAAAGAATGGACTTTTAGTGAATATGAAGAGAGGTTGTTTGATGTTGAGTTTATAAATAGTACTCATGGTACTGCAGTTGGATCTAATGGCACAATTCTTAGGACAATCGACGGTGGCATAGAATGGAATTTACAAGAAAGTGAAACAACAGAGAATTTAACAAGTATATCCTTTACTGAAGATAATATTTGGATTGCCGTGGGTAATAAAGGAACAATTTTAAGAAGCGAAATGGGCGCTTCTGTTACTTTTGTAGAATCTACCGAAGAAGTTCCGGCGGACTATGATTTGAAACAAAATTATCCGAATCCGTTCAATCCCAGTACAACGATCAAATTTTCCTTGGCTAAAAAAGAAAATGTTAAGCTCACAATCTACAATACTATGGGTGAGTTGGTTGAAATTCTGTTAAATAAGCAATATCAAGCAGGGAATCATTCATTCGAGTTTTATGCAGACGGTTTATCTTCCGGGGTCTATTTCTATACATTAAAAACTTCAAGCTTTTCAAAAACTAAGAAAATGTTACTCCTAAAATAGTGCATTAATTATTTCTTAATTCTTGGCTGTTATGGTAATCTGACTATAGCAGTTAAGATTTTTGAAAAGCAAATATTATTTAAAAATAAATTAATAAAAATTCTCTTTTATGCTACTTTTAATATTTCTATTTTAACTTCCGATTAATTTCAGATATGAATATCTTCCCTATTCCTTAATCATACATAAGTTTTTTAATAAACTGGAGGTAATATGAGTGGTTGTGGTGATGGACCGGTTGATCGCGATGAAAATTATGAAGAACACTATATTTTAAATGATGCATTAAGCCCTTCCCCAATTTCCGGGCCGCGTGTAATGGTTGGATTTTGGGCTGTTGAAAACGTAGCTGACGGTGACAGACCTGTTCTGACTTCAGAGCCTTTTTTTACGATCACTTATCCAGTTGGCCACGGCGAGGCGTGCTACAACTGGTATCATTTTACGGATGATCCTGAAGAAGAACCTCCTCATCCCAATTCTGCTAAAAATATTGAGTGGCATGACGGGCATTTAAAAATTATGCAATCAACAGAATTTGGATGCCGGCCTAATTTGGGTAGAATAGATGATCTTCCAAAAGAGAAATGTATGTTTTGGGAAGTGTTCCGTGATTATCCCACATATCTTTGGGGAAGGGTAATGGCAACCTACGAAATTAGTGATATTTTGTTACGTGAAATATGTGTACTGCAATTCCGTGCTCCGGATGGGCATTTTATCCAGGTGACAGAAGGCAGCAACGGAGAAGTTATCTGCGATAAACGTGTGCCGGATGACAATTGCAAATTCACTGTCAGATTTCCGAATTACGAATGGAATGTTGAGGGAGGCGAAGGTGATGAAGGCGAATTTTATTTAATTGCAGAGAACGGAAGGTATCTTCGATTAAAGGATTCGGGAGAACTAATTGCTGACGTTGCTCCAAATGAGAGAGATGAAAATGCTACTTTGTTCAAAGGTACTTTAGCCAGTGGCAATGTGATCAGCCTTTCTGTGGGAGAACAAACAATGCAGCATGAACCGCCTTACGGTGATCTCAAGTTTGTAGAAAATTGCGAAGCAAATCCGGTTTGGGCTTGGTTTAATGTTAGCTATGCACAGGTAAGCAAACGCGGATTGAGCGACTAGTAAAAAATTACTTACTTCGACCTTCGCTCAATGCTGTAAATGCTCCGAGTAAAAGATAAATGCTGCCCGTAACGTATTTTTGAATATTCAAAATCTTGGGATGACTCGAAATGTATTTTTGAAATGTTCCTGCAACCACAGCATAAATACTATCGCTGACCAAACCCATTAGAACGAATATCATTCCGAGAATAAATATTTGCAGAACAATTGAACCGTTTACAGCATCAGTAAACTGAGGTAAAAAGGAAAAAAAGAACAAAGCTGTTTTAGGATTTAGTAAGTTTACCAATAAACCTTCAACAAACATTTTTGAATGACTTTTACGAATTTTTTCTTTTTCAAAATCGAGTTTCGTTTTTGAAAACAATTTTGTTATCCCCAAATAAATTAAGTATGCTGCGCCGACAAATTTAACAATTGTAAAAGCGTAAGCTGATGTAACTAAAATAGCAGACAAACCGAATGCGGCAAATGCTACATGAATTAGTGATCCGAATGCTATGCCGATTGTAGAAACTATTCCGGCTTTTGTACCCTGGTCTAAACTTCTTGTTGTTATGTAAATTACAGCCGGACCAGGAACAACTAACACAAAAAAAGCTGCTGATAAAAATATTATGAAAGATGACAATTCAAACATTTCTAATTTTCCTTTCTATAAAAATTCATTGTCCAGTTAATTTCCCATTCATTTCTGTTTTCATCAAAATAGGCTTGATCCCAATAGGCAGAATTACCGTTTATATCTTTCCATGTAAATCGAAGTTTGGTCATTTTGTTATTGAATAATTCTTCGCCGTAAAATTCCCCTTCACCTTTTTCATTGAATGTACCTTTTACCTGCGGCAGTAATTCATACGAACTTGTATCGAGCCAATAAATTGACCATTCCTTTTTTGAAGGATTGAAAACTCTCGTTGTGGAGGCATAAAAGGATTTGCCGTTTATTTCTGTTTTATATTCATCAACGTTCGCATAACCGTTTAAAATTTTCCAGACTTTTAATGAAGCTTCAAACTCTATCCATTCGTTGTTCCTGACGAGCCTTTCTTTCAAACGTCTGTTGATAATCTTCCAATTACCGATTAAAAAATCGAAATCATTTTTGCCAGCCATAATTCCCCACTAAAATTATTTTGCTAAGATTTCTTTTTATGAGTTTTACTTTTTGTTAATTAGATTAGTCAAAAGTAGTTTCATGTGATTGTTTATTTCATTAAAGTCGTGATTTCTAATTTCATCAGGCGACATAATAAACTCGCCGCCTTTTTGAATAATTTCTTTGTCGTATTCAATCATTGCGTCAACATCTTTCCTGCGTATCTCAAGATGGAATTGCAAACCAACAACTTTATCCTTATAAATAAAACCCTGTTTTGAACAGCCTTCGCTGCTGCCAATTAATGTCATATTTTCATTAATTCCCGGCATGTCGTTGTGCCAATGAAGTATATTCAATTCTTTTGGAAAGCCTTTTAATAGATTACTGTTCATAGCATTATCGGTAAATCCCACTGGATAAAATCCTATTTCTTTTGATTCACTATTCATTGTTTTGTTTCCCAGAGCTTCACAGATTATCTGAGCTCCGAGACAAATACCCAAAACGCATTTCTCATTTTCGATTGCACTTTTCACAAATTCTATTTCATCAATCAAATAAGGGTAGATGTCTGTCTTCATTGGAGATTGCGGTCCGCCCATAATAACTAAAAAAACAAATTCTTCATTTGTTGTTAAAGAATCTCCTTTGAAAGGCTTTATGGTTTTATATGAGAAATCATTCTCTTCAATCCAGTCTAAAATGATACCAGGATTTTCGTGATCAGCATGCTCAATGATTAGTATGTTCATATTTTCTCTATTTTATATTTACCGAAATTTCTGTTGTTACCGAGTTTGCTAAAAAGCAATCATTGTGAGATTGATGATGAATTTCTTTCAATAAATCCAAATCAACATCTGTTTCGAACTCTACTCTTGGATTTAAGTTTACTTTTGTTAATACCAATTTCTTTTCATCATTTAGTTCAAGGTAACCTTCCGCATCGTCTTTGTAACTTTTTGCAACAATATTTTTGCGCGAACAAATAGCGAGAAAAGTAAGCATATGGCAGCTTGAAAGGGCCGCAACAAAAGCTTCCTCAGGATCAACATATTCAGGCTTCCCCTTGAACTTTGGTGATGCAGAGGCTTTTACAATTGAGTCATTATCGAAATGCCAATCGTGTTCCCTGTTGTAATCATTATAATTGAATGATTCCGTTGATTTATTCCAAACTATTTTTGCAATGTGTTTTGACATAAAAGACTCCTGTTAAGTCCGATTTTTTATTCGGTCACACTGAGCTTGTCGAAGTGTGGTAGTTGAAATGTGCAGTCTTCGACAAACTCAGACTAACATCCAAAAAAGTTACTTCCCAAAATAAAACGCACCGGGGAAATCATCACTTTCTTTCTTTTTCTTTCCGCTCCAAGATACGATATCCAATTTAAATGTTGTTGTTTTTTTCACTTCTTCGGATGTTATTGCTCTGTAGTCAACTCCAACTTTTAGATGCGAAAAATACTTGTCGTTTAACATTTGTAATGCTGGGACAGCATCTCCTTCATTTTCTATTATTGACACATTTCCAAATACAACAACACTGCTGTATTCAACACTGAATTCCATTGCCTTTTTTGCCGGCAAAAACCTGCCTGCTTCAGCACAGCTTAAACAGGCTTTAAAGTTTCTTTCAACGTTGTACCTCATTCTTCCTTCTTTTGAGGTATGAAAATAAATCGCATGATTCTCTTTATCATACACAAAAGAGTTAGTATTTATAAAAGGTTGATCACCGTGCAACGTAGCAATTGCTGCAAATGCGGCTTTGTCTAGAAATTCTATTATCCACTCATCATCTTTTTGGCGGTCTTTTCTTCGCATTTGATTTATTGGCGTTTCGGCATAATTAATAGGCATTTATCCCCCTTTGAATATTAAAATCCCATAGATGTTTTTACCTTTTCCATGTTCTCTTTGCTTGTTAGTCTCTCAAGCAGATTGAGAGCGACCTGCATTGCATTTCCAGGTCCCGAACATGTTACAATATTATCGTCTTCAGTGAAAAGGGTATCGGAAAGCTCAACACCAAATTCCTGTAGCTGCTTTGTTCTGTAGCCTTCGTTTAAATGAAATGTTATTCCTTTTCTTCCTTTGAGAGCACCGCTTTTTGCGATGGGAAGTGCAGCAACACAGACAGAAGAAATTATTTTTCCTTGATCGTTAAAATCTTTTATGATTTGCAAAAACGTTTCGCTGTATGCTTCTTCATAAAACCCGGCTTCTTCAAATCCTCCCGGAATTGCCAGAGCATCATATTCATCAATATTGATTTCGCTAATTAGTTTTTCAGGAATAACTATAAAATTCCAAGTACACTTTATTTTGTCTCTTAATCCAACAGTAACTAACTCAACTTTCTCTTCTTCTATTTCATCATTGTTCCATCCGAATACGTCGGTAAAAACTGCAGCCTCGTACATTTCAAATCCGTTAGCTAATAAAAGCATTACTTTTTTCATTTTTTCTCCGGTTTTTTGAAATCAATATAAATTTCAATTGGCTTGTGCGAAAGAGCCATTATGAATATATTGATAATGCCAATTAATTGAGTAAAAAAATGGCGAAAACCAAATCCGAATTTATTTTCCCTTCGTTGGAAATAAAAAGGAATTCAAGCACTCCGGTCTACCGTCAGCTTTATGATTCAATCAGAAATATGATTCTTGCCGGACAATTCAGATCGGGTCAAAGACTTCCTTCCTCGAGAGATATTGCAGATAGATTTAACATTTCGCGCACAACAGTTTTACAAGCTTACGAAGATTTATTAAGCGAAGGTTATATCGAAGGAAAAACGGGAGCTGGTACTTTTGTAAGCAGCAAAATTCCTGAGAAATTTATTAATACAACTTCTTCAAAAAAAGTAATTAAAAAGAAAAAATTTGTTGCAAAGAAATCATCACAACTTAGCAAATATTTGAATTATGAAAGAGCGGATTACAATAAATTTCAGCCGTTCAAACCAGGAATACCGGATTTAAACAATTTTCCTTTTGTTTTATGGAGCAAACTATTATCAAATGTCATAAATGAACTATCACCAAAAGAATTTGGATACAGTAGTGCCGCCGGTTTTAAACCTTTGCGGGTTGCGATTGCAAATCACATAAGAGTTTCGAGAAGCGTGAATTGTGAGCCGGAACAAATAATTATTACGGGTGGATCGCAGCAGGGAATTGATTTGATCTGCAGGGTTCTGCTCGAAAGAGGTGATAATGTTGGTTTTGAAGATCCGGGTTATCCCGGTGCGAGAGATATAATTTTAGCAGCAGGAATGAATTTAATTCCATTGCAAATGGACAACGAAGGATTGACTTATCAAAACATAAAAAAGAAATGTAATTTAATTTATACAACACCTTCGCACCAATACCCGTTGGGTATAACGATGAGTTTACAAAGAAGGCTTGAGCTTATTGATTTTGCATCGTCAAAAAATATCTGGATTCTCGAAGACGACTACGACAGCGAATACAGATATGACGGACACCCCATTTCATCATTGCAAGGGATAGATGAATACGGATGCGTAATATATATGGGCACATTCAGCAAAGTGATGTTTCCGGGTTTACGAATTGGTTATTTAGTTGTGCCGGATAGTTTAATTGATTCTTTTATCGCGGCAAAATTATTATCCGACAGGAACTCACCAATATTTGAACAAGCTGCTTTATGCAAATTTATAAGTGATGGTCATTTCGGCAGGCATCTCAGAAAAATGCGTCTTCTGTATGAACAAAGAAAAAAATTCTTTTTTGATTCTGTTGAAGAACACTTATCCCCACATTTGACGCTACATAAAACTGAAACAGGTTTGCATACTTTTGCCTGGTTAAAAAGAATAAGGAGTGATAAAAAAATTGCCAAGCACTTTTTTGAAAACGGTGTGATTACTCCGGCGCTTTCAGATTATTCAATTAAAAATAAACTTAAACCTGGATTGGTTTTGGGTTATGCTGCCTACTCTGAAAAACAGATCATGAGCAGTGTTAATAAAATGAGAGGGCTTCTTAATTAAAATTATTACCTAGTCATATCGAAGGAGTCCGTTGTTGGACGACTGAGATATCTTTTCCCTTTGCTTAGAGAATAAGCTACAAGTATTTCGTCACGAAATGGTTCGTGACGGCTATGTAATTACAATTGTAAGATCGAGTGTTTGGCGAAGCGAAATGCGATGAGAACTGACACTCGATCACATTGGATAATAATTCGCATCGCCTCACACTCGATGAGGCAAAATATTAATTTTTTTATTGCTGTCGAGATCCACAAAGGTGTCTCAAAACTCAAATTTATCACTCTGAACTTGTTTCAGAGTCTCAATTTTAGAGTGTTTTCCCTCTATTAAAGATTCTGAAATAAATTCAGAATGACACTCATGAGACACCTTCAGTGGTTCGTGACGACTATGTTATGATAGAATTGTTCAATAAATGATTTCAATTCCTTCTTGATTTTCTATCTGTCCTAAAATTCCCCACCCGCCGAAAGTTTCTGTTACTGCAAAGAGTATTTCGTTTTCGCCTTTTTTCAGGTGAAGAAAAATTTCATCAAAGAAGCCGATAGTTCCAAGATAACGGTAGTCTCTTGATTGGAAAGTATTTGATCCGCCGTAAATTAACTTTCCATTTACAAATATTTTAACGTCATCGCTGTATCCGAATTTTATTTGCTTTACTTGATCTGTTGATGAGTTAATTACAAGTTTTACAAATGCAGAATTTTGGCCATCAGAAATACCCTGTACTCTTGCCATGTTTGTTATACCTGTATTTTCGGATTCAAGTTTTGTCCATGAGTAACTTTTTAAATCTTCTTTTGGTAAAAGATATTTTTCTTCAAGCCATTTGCTGTCAAAAGAATTGGAAATCTGCCAGCTTTTGATTAAACCTTTTTCATCAACAGCCGGCATTTCAATTTTCGATTTTAATTTTTGATCGGGATTGCTTGTGAATTTAAAATTTGCAAAATGTGCGGACGCAAATCTTACATTTGTTTTTAATCCTACTTTTCCTTTCTTCATTTCTCTTTTTAATTCGGGAACAAATAAAACCGGGTTTTCCATGTCTTCGATATAGATTTCAGCATGTGTCCCTGCCACGGCAATTTTTACTTTCATCCATTCGTTATACTTGTATTTATAAGGAACAGCATATTCTTTACCGTGATATAACTGCCAGCCGGAGATACCGTTAAAAACCGGTGTATATTGATTTGCGTCGGGATTGCCCGATTGATGCGGTCTTAAATAAAATTCCTCAAAATCATTTTCGTCCTGGACTCTCCAAATTACTCCCATAAAATCGCGCTTACCCGGAAAGGAAATTTCAAATTCAATTGTGCCGTTTAAGAATTCTGAATCTTTGATAAGTGCCAATCCGCCTTTCATAAAAAGGCTTTCTTTGCCGTTGTGTGTTTCAATTTTGTAATCGCTGGAAATATATTCCCATCTGTCTGAATTAAAAGGAATAACTTGAGAATAGTTTATTCCCGTTAAAAGAAGAATGAAGGTTATGATACCAAATGATTTTTTAATTTTTCTCATATTTGCCCCGTTTTTTGTATTGATTAATTATTTATCAACCAATTGATTGTATGTTCTTTCTATTACAGGCTGAACCGAATATCCTTCAAAATAATATGCTGGTATCGGATCTCCTTTCGTAAATTTTTTTTCGAATTCTTTTACATCAACGTAATCAGTAATTTCTTCCAAACTCATTCCTCTTTCTATGCCGGATTTAACTTGATTCTGAATTGACTGCAACAAATCAATCAGCATTGATAAATATTTTTTATCGTATTGAATTTCACCATGACCGGGAATTAAAATATCATATTCAATATTCATCACTTCCTTTAAAGTTTCAAGCCATGCAATTTGATGCCTGGAAAACCCGTACGGAATAGGATTAACAATAGCATCAGGAGAGCAGAGTATTTTTTCGTTTGGAAGATAAAGCCAGATATCACTTGTAGTATCTCCTTTACCAAGATATAAAATTTGTATTTCTCTTTCACCGCGAAAGATTGAAATTTCTTTTTCTAAAGTTAATGTCGGCGGAGTAACTGTAAGTTTTGAGTATTCTTGTCTTCTTAATTCCAAATCTTTTTCTAAATACTCTGTTAGATTATCTACAACTTTTTCATAACCCGGTTTTGCTTCTTTTGTAACCCTTTCAATTTCGCCGGTAATATATTTTACTCTTTTTTCGAATTCTTCTTTTTCGCTGTATTCATAAACATAAGCTATGCCTCTATTCTTTCCTTTGCTGCCTTTGGGAGCCTGCATATATTTTCTTGTTTCACGGCGGGATATTATTTCGCACATGGGAAAAGCTTTTATAAATTCTTCATTGCCTAATGTATGATCACCGTGTCCGTGAGAATTTATTAAATACCGCACGGGTTTGTCCGTAAGTTCTTTTATTTTATTAACTATCTGCCTGGCACCTGTCGGACTTCCGGTTGCGTCAAATACGATTACATCTCTGTCGTTAATAATTATTGTTGAATTGCCCTCAACTAATACTTTTAGCGGATCAGGCCTGTAAGCGAGGTAAATGTCATCAGCAACTTTTTTGAATTGAAATTTGAAGGGATGATTATATTCTTTTTGAGCAATCAAAGAACTATACAAGGATCCTGCAATCATCAATAAAATCAAAAATGATTTCTTCATAACTCCCCAAGTTTATTTAATCAATAATATTGACTTATAAATAAACTGTATTGTAAAAATGGGACAGTGATTGCGATCTATTAAAGTAGTTCATCAACCTGGTTGGCTTAATGTTGGAGAAGATTTTTTCGGGTGAAAGCCCGGTAAAACTTTTGATTTCTTTTATAAAATGGGGTTGGTCGTAATAACCACACTGTTCGGCAATGTCACTCCAGTTGTAACCGGACTTTTTTAAATGCAGAGCTTTTTGAAACCTGATTATGTCTGCAAATTTTTTTGGGCTTAATCCGATAGCTTTTGAAAACCTTCTTTGCAGGTTTCTTCTGCTTATATTATTGTTCTTTGCAATCGCAGAAAGTCTAATTTTTCCATTTTGATGATTTATATGTTTAGCCAATTCAATAATAAAATCATCTTTACTTTTTTCTTTTAAACTATTTGCCAGAAAATTTTGAATAATATTTACACGTTCGTAGTTGCATTTTGATTCAAGAATTTTTGAATGTAGTTCGTTCATGGACCTTGAGTCGAAAACAAGATTCATATCAATCGATTTATCGGTAAATTCATTTAAAGGGATATTTATAAACGGTGAGAGTCCCCACGGATAAAAGCTAAAAATTATTATTCCGGTTTTGCCCGTTGCAGAGACCCGCATTGGTTTTGTCATCTGACCGTGCAGTACATTTAAAGGGATTATTTCTTTTGCTGCTTTGTCATGATGAACAAAAGGTTCATGATAATAGAAAAGCAAATCAACTCTTGTAGAAGGGACAATTTTAGTTGGTAGATAACCCGGATCAAAAGAAAGGTCTTCCTGAATCCAAATAGATTCAACATAAGGCTGTAAAATTTTTGAAGGATTTAATTTTTTGTAACCCATTAAAACTAATTTTATATGTAATCAACTTTTGGACGAAAGTGAATACGAAAAGTTATTTAATGTCATTGCGAACAAACAAAGTGAGTGAAGCAATCTCAACAATGAGATCACTTCTCCCGACTGATGCCGGAATCGTGATGACATATTTAGTTTTCAGTAATTCTTCTATTAATCACCACTCAACCGGCTGACGCGTACCAAACCCAGGGCCAAGAAAAATACTATTCAGCAGCATTCTTTGTGTACCCTTAAATAAAGTTCTATAATTCGGTTCAAATGCGAATAAAATTATCTGCCCGCTGCCAAATGCTTCTCTTGTTAAAAATGCTGTCTTCTCAATTCTTTCGCGAGCTTCGGGCCATAGCAAACCGGACAATCTTAAATTTACCTTTTCGCTGAAGCGTGCTGCTGTCTGCACAGGGTTTTTAGTAAGATAAACATAAGAACCGGAGAAGAGAGCAGGTATTTTATCTCCCAAACCGAAGTTAAGCCAGTGCTCTACATTTAGTTTTACATTTAATATTGCACCTCTCGGTGAAAATCTTCTGTTGAATGCATCAAGCTCTCCAAGTTGTTTGGCAGCAATCTTAAGTTTGTCTTTTATCTCCTTTTCACCTTTTCCCGTCTTTTTTGAAGTTTTCCCTTCCCAAATTGCAAGACTGTCTATTTCAATATTGTAAACATTTTGTTCGCGGGCATAAGCCAGATCATATTCATTTAATTTTGTTAAACTTTGTCTTCTGAGCTTTGCTTTACTCATTTTCATCGAAGTATCAGCAAGTGCTGCTGCGGCTGTGTTTATTGCGATTAGTGTTCCGCCGTCTTTAACCCAGTCTTCAAGTTTTCTTTTGCCGCCTTTGCCTAATTCATTTTTGAATTTTTCTGTGCTTCCCCAATACGATGGAATAATGATTGTGTTGTATTTTCTTAAATCCAGAAAATTGATGTTGTTCACATGTAGCAAACTTGCTCTCATATTTAATTCCTGGTCGAGCAAATGCCATGTAACACCAAAGTTATAAATATTTGTAGAAAGTCCGTTAAAGATTGCTACTCTTGGTTTACGTAAAAGTGTGAAATAATCACCTCCAAGATCATAACCGGATTGAGCTAAAGCCGTGTTAACTCCTATTACATTTATTCCATATTTGTCGGCAATATTTTTTAACATGTCCTCATCTAGCTCTTCGTTTTCAACTTTTCGAATAAGCAAAGTTCCCCTGTCGTAAGAATTGTTTTCTACTTTGAAAGTCTTTCTTGCAGAACGCACATTTATGTTTTTATCAAACAGGTCCAATAAAACTTTATAAACAACATCATCTTTGAATTCAATTAAGTAGCCGTAATTCGGATTAGGATTTTTCAGTTTCCCTTTTGAGTAGTCAACTGATTCAACTTTTGTCATTTTTACCTGCGGCTCAACTTCAGCTGTGTAAACATCAAGTCCGTAAGCCAAAGGCACAGACCAAGAAGTTACTTCGTACAATTTTGATCCTTCACCTTTTTCGATTGATTCTCTTTCCCACTGCAGGTAACTGTTTTTCATTCGTGTATCATATTCGAGAATGGCATTAATCAAAGGCTGCATTGGTTGCTTAACGGGAATTACATACGAACCTTTTTCAAACTTTTTATTTATTGTTTTATTATCCCAGTAGGTTTTAACTCTGTTTACAGTAACGTCGCTTTCGGTCTTATAAATTTCAATTCCCTGGAATAATAACTTATCAAGTAAAGTGCTTATCCTTGTTTCGTTATCACTTTTTTCAATTATGAACGCTTTTATTCCGTCTTTTCTGAAAGTGCTTACAGCCTCTTTTTTAATATTATAAAAATCATTTAGAACACCTTTTCTATTATCTGCCAAAGACTCAAGGTTAGCAACCGAGCTTATAAACTGGTGATGAACTGCTTGCCTAAAAGTTAGAATTGTGTTATCCGGTCTTTTAACTTCGATACCGGAGGTTCTTGCCTGTTCGTACAAAATAGAAATAGCTCCCGAATAAGAAGGATATGAACTTCCGTAACCGGGATACCATTCTTCAAGCCATTCACCTGTATAGTAGCTCCAGCCGTATTGGTCAAAAGCATTGGCTTGATCTTGTGCAAAAACATCCCACCATTTTTTGACTCTTTCATGCATGTTCGGGTTTATCGGCTCACGCGGCGGATTAAAAAGAAAAGATGAAAACGATCCCATTTCGTGTGCATCAACTACAAGCTGCGGATTCCACTCTCTTAGAATTTTTACACGAGAACGTGTCTCCGGCTGCGATAAAATAAACCAGTCCCTATTTAAATCGAAATGATAATGATTGGTTCTGCCCGAAGGCCAAAGGCCTGAATGCGGCATGCTTTGAGTATCGGAATTTCTTACTTCGCCTTTCCATGTTTGAACCTGGTGAAGAAACCTTTCACGTCCGTCGGGATTTTCCATCGGGTAAATAATAATTATCAATTCACCGAGCAGCTTTTTAGTCAATTCATCCTGCCCGGCAGCGAGCTGGTAAGCAAGCTGAATAGCAGCGTCTGCACCTGATGATTCATTACCGTGAATTGAATACATCATGTAAGCAACAGCGGGGGAGTTATCGATAATGTTGTTGGCTTCAGCATCATTTGTTAATCTTGGATCTGAGAGCTTTTGAATGCTGGACTTTATTTCATCCAGTTTAGATATATTTTCTTTGGATGAGACGATCAGATAATATAAATCTCTTCCCTGATGTGTTTGCCCTTCTTGAAGAAGCTTAACATTATCGGCTTTATCAGCAAGAGTTTTTAAGTAAAGCACACTTTCCAGATGGCTGATCGGTTTGTCACCAATTTCATAACCGAGAATGTCAGCCGGTTTTGGTATTGATTGATCGTAAGTGCTGTTACGTAAAAATTGAAAATCTTTTTGTTGTGTGTAAATAATTGATGAGAACAGTAAAATTAGAAGAATAGTTTTTTTCATTTTCTATCCTAAATTTATTAGTAGCTAAGATAAGTTTTATTCTGAATGTGTCGCACTGAGCGGAGTCGAAGTGTAAAATCTTAAGATGTTTCGACAACCTACAGCGGCAGACAACATCACTTTTAAGGAATAATTAAGTTAACAAAAATGTCGAAATGTAGAAACAGAGAATGTGAAGGTCAGAGATAATTTTTGATCTTTGGAAAGATTGCTTTGAGTAAAATATATTATTTTTTTAGGAGTTAAAGTAAAGATTTCCATTTTAGATATTTTTATTCAGATAAACCGAAATTCAATTTGTTATCAATCTGGGAGTTTTCTATTTTTGTAATGCATGATTAAAAATACAAAACATACTTCAAGAAATATTTCGGCATAAGAGACAGGTAGCTCAAGAACTTTTTCCATAGATTTATTTCAATGGGAAGTATAGATACCTGTCAGGCAAACCTATAAGTATCAAAAGGCTGAGCATTATTGTTTACGCCTTTTTGTGATACTTAAATTTATATTTAAACACTTACAAATAAATGAATTGAAAGAGAAATTTTATCCTTTTAGGGGTAATGATTATTCTTTCTTTACTAAATGAAAATTGGAGAAACAAATGGATTTAAAGAATATTCATATCAAGGAAACAACAGACGTAGATTTTAACGATATCATGGAAGTAGAAAAACGAGCATTTGGTTATGATAAAGAAGCCGAATTAGTAGCGGCCCTTTTAAAAGACGAAAGCGCTGAGCCCATTCTTTCACTACTGGCATTCGAGAACGATACTGCAATTGGACATATATTATTTACAAGATCATATATTGATAAAATAAATAATGGACCATTAATTCATCTGCTTGCTCCTTTAGCTGTTAAACCTAAATGGCAGAGTCAGGGAATAGGTGGAATGCTTATCAATGAAGGATTAAAAAGGATAAAAGAAATGGGCTCTGAAATAGTTTTTGTTTTAGGCCATAAAGAGTATTACCCTAAATTTGGTTTTATTCCTGACGCAAAAAGTTTAGGGTTTGATGCGCCTTTTCCTATTCCTGAAAAAGATGCCGATGCATGGATGGTTCAATCTTTAACTCCAAAGGGTTTTGAAATAGGTCGTGGTAAGATCATATGCGCTAACGAATTGAATAAACCCGAACATTGGAGAGAATAAAAACACTATGAGATGGAGGCACAAACTAATTGTGCCTCCGTGATTATTGGTTCTAATTTTAATGGTTACAAATGATTTGACAATTCTGAAAAACTTTCTAAGATTTTTTCAGCCCCTGTAAAATCAGAATCTTTTGTAAGCTCGGTTGGGATGACATAACAATTTATTCCTGCAGTAATTGCAGACTTCAAACCTCTCTCGGAATCTTCAACAATAACACATTCATTTTTTTTAAAACCTGATTGATCCAGTGCTGTCAGATATGGGAGCGGATCGGGTTTGGTTACCGGGCATTCAGTCGACGTAATAACAAAATCAAAATATTTCAATAATCCGGTGTTCGAATGGATTGTTTCAAAGTGGTCTCTTCTTGAACTTGTAACTATAACAAGTTTGTATTTCCCGTACAGGTAATTTAGTATTTCTTCAACGCCATCAATTCCAATGCTGTTGTGTTTTAATAATTCATTATAAATATTATTTCTTTTTTCGCGGTATTTAAAAACCTCCTCTTCTCCCATTCCCCTTTGTCTCAATATATGCCAGGTACCTTTTGATCGGTTAAGATAATTCTCAATGTACATTTCGGTTGTTAAATCAATCCCGAAATCCTTTAAAATAATTTTATTTGATTGCATATAAAGTTTTTCTGTGTCTACAAGAATTCCGTCGTTATCAAAAAATATTGTTTTTATCATTTGACCGTCTTTATCGTGAAATTGAAGTTTCAAAGATAGCGAATTGATAAAACTTTTCACTTAATAAAAATTAGGTTTACCCATGGAGAGAAAAAGAAAAAACAATTTCATTAGTAAATACTTAATATTTGCTGAAATTTTGTACTGTCATTTCGAACTCACAACGTTTTTTGTTGGGAGTGAGAAATCTTAGGACTTGAGTTTACGTCCAACTAAAGAAAAGATATCTCCTCATCAAAAGACTATTCGTCGATATGACAATAAAATTCTAATTCTTTATGTTTTCTAATTTTTTATTAATGCTATTTCTTTCTAAGGGTTAGGTTTTTAAACTAATTTCACATTTTCCTCTGCCGGATAAGAGCTATTCGAGAAAATTAGTTGTTTCAGAAATTTCACAAAGAAGAATGCAACCTTTTTACTGGATTCCAGTCTAATTGTTTATACTGGAAAACAGAATAATTATTGAGGTAATATTGAAAGAGCTAACAAAAATTGAAGAAATTCTTCTTCTGACAATATGGAGATTAAAACTAAATGCTTATGGAGTGAAAATCCGTAAACATGTTTCGGAAGTAATTAAGAAAGATTTTTCCTATGGCCATTTATATGATGCGCTTGCACAACTGGAAAAAAAAGAATTAGTCAGAACCGAGCTGGGAGACTCAATTCCGAACCGCAGAGGGCGCAGGCAAAAAATCTATTCCATTACTCCAGCCGGATTTGAGGCCTTAGAAAAAGCACGCGAAGTAAATGAAATAATATGGGATGGGATTCCCAGGTTCGCAACAAATTCGAACGATTAAAATGGAAAAGTATAACTCACCGATCTTAGCGCGATGGTTGATAATCCTTCTTTCAAGATTTGAAAAAATGGATTCTATGGTATTCGAAATGGAGGACGAATTCATGGAAATTTTGGAATATGAAGGGAAAAGAGCTGCAAACAAATGGTATTGGAATCAAACAATAAAATCTTTACCACGCTTCTTTAAGTTTTCAATTTACTGGGGAGGAATCATGTTTAAGAATTATGCAAAAATGGCATTTCGAAATATTTTAAAACAGCCTGTCCATTCGCTTATCAATATCTTTGGATTAGCTGTAGCAATGGTAGTATTTATTTTAATACTTCTTTTTGTTCAAAATGAATATAGCTATGATCATTTTCATGAAAAACATAATCGTATTTATAGGGTTTCCTCAATTTGGGGAGAAAATGAAGCACCTTTTAGCGGAACTCCTATGCCGTTAGCATCATTCTTTGAAGACAATTTTCCCGAGGTTGAAAATACCGTAAGAATATCAAGCAGAAACGGTACTCTAAAATTTGGTGACAAAACATTTTTCGAAAAAAGAATTTTCTTAGCGGATCCTTCCATTTACGAAGTTTTTGATTTTGAATTAATTTCCGGGGATAAAGAAAAAGTGCTTGAAGGGAAAAATTCCATTGTTTTTTCTGAATCAATGGCTATTAAATATTTTGGTTACAAAAACCCAATAGGTAAAATCGTTTCGTTAAACGAAGAAGAAGAGTTTTTGGTTACCGGTATAATTGAGGATGTTCCTTCAAATTCACACATACATTTTGATTTTTTAATACCCTTCAATCGCATTGATGATCTCACTAATTGGCGGCAATGGAATTTCTATACTTATCTATTGATGAAAGAGAACACATCAATAACTTCATTTAAAGAAAATACTCTATCATGGGCAAAGGGCAAAACTGAAGATGAATTGGAAATGATGAAGAATTTTAGTTACCAGCCATTAACAAATATTCATTTTGAATATGATAGAAATAATTTAGAACCTTCGTTTGATAAAACCTATACGGATATATTTATAACTGTCGCAATAATTGTTCTGATAATTGCCTGTATAAATTTCATGAATCTATCGACTGCAAAATCTACACATAGAGCAAAAGAAGTCGGCTTAAGGAAGGTATCCGGTGCATTCCGCAATCAAATAATTTTTCAATTTTTGGGCGAATCAATTTTTCTGGCATTTATATCCCACCTCGCTGCACTTTTAATTGTCGGCTTGTTTATACCTGTTTTTAATGATATAACTGCTAAAGAGTTGTCGCTGAATTTATTGGACCCCGGTTTTATAGCAGGCATAATAGGTTTAGTATTTATAACAGGAATTCTTGCCGGGATATATCCCGCATTTATTTTATCCTCCTTTAAACCGGTAAAAGTACTAAAGGGAAAAATGACGATGAAAAATTTTTCCTTAATGAGAAATATGTTGGTTGTATTTCAATTTACTGCTTCGGTTATTTTGGTCATTTCTACATTAATTATTAATGAACAACTCAGCTTTATTCAAAATAAAAACTTGGGGTTAAATAAAGAATTAGTAATTAATATTCCGTTAAAGAGCAAAACACTAAGAGAAAAAAGTGAATTTGTAAGATCAGAATTTTCATCCCTTCCCTGGGTGATAAATGCTTCGATAAATAGTTTTAGTCCCGGCGATGATGCATGGCATCACTCGGCATACTGGGATGGACAAACCGAAAATGATTTGCAATCAATGTTTATATATTATGTCGACGAAAATTTCGTTAGTACTTTGGAAATTGAAATGCTTTCAGGGGAAAAATTCTTAAACAATTTTACATACGGTGAAGAGAATTTATATCTTGTAAATGAAACAGCAATGAATGAAATGGGCTGGGAATTTGAAGAAGGAAGAAATTTTAGCGCGATGGGTAAGCAAAACCTGGGTAAGATTATAGGCGTATTTAAAGATTTTCATTATAGGTCTTTGCATCATGATATTGCCCCGTTGGCATTGCTGATGAGAAAAAACGGGAATCAACTTTCGTTAAAAGTTAGAAGTGAAAATATTGCAGAGACAATTGCATCATTAAAAAATAAGTGGGCTCAGATTGAAAAAGGATTAGTATTTGATTACAAATTTATGGATGATGACTTTGCCAGACTTTACGAAGCAGAAGAAACATCGCGGCAAATAGCCGGCTTGTTTACAATTTTTTCAATATTTATAGCGTGCCTGGGATTATTCGGATTAGCGACTTATGCGGCTGAGCAGAGAACAAAAGAGATTGGAATAAGAAAATCACTCGGAGCATCGGTTGCTTCAATACTTAACTTACTCTCTAAGGAAACAATTACTTTGGTAGTAATTTCAAATATTATTGCATGGCCTTTAACTTATTATCTTATGAAGAAGTGGTTAACAAATTTTTCGTTTCAGATTGGAATAAATCCAATCCCTTTCTTATTGTCTGCAGTAATAGTGTTTATACTTGCGATTATTAGCGTTGGTTACAGTGCATTAAAAGCAGCTTTATCAAACCCTGTTGAAGCAATTAAATATGAATAAGTAATAAGCATATAAAATACCTGAAATCTTGAAGAGTGCTTTGTATAACTCATAGTTTGTCTTTGCGAGGAACGGAGTGACGAAGCAATCTCCTCTTTTAGTCTCTTTTGTGGGTTAGAGATTGCCCGCCTTCCTTAGTACAAAGTACGGCGGATAGGCTTCACCCCAAAAATCGGGGTTCGCAATGACATTTTTGTTAGCACACTCTTCAAGATTTCGGGGATTTAAAGAGCTCAAAACAATTGTTTTTATCATTTTACCGGCTTTATCGTTAAATTGAAGTTCTAAAGATTGCTAATTGACAGAACTTTTCGATTAATAAAAATTAAGGTTGTGTCCTTATTTTATCATTTTGTCATTCCGGAATTCTGCGGCAGCGGAATATCCGGAATCTATTTATGAGAAGATTCTGAAACAAGAGACTGTGTTATAATTGGTGTTTAGCCGTCATTCTGAATTCATTTCAGAATCTATCTTTAGTTAGATCCCGAAACAAGTTCGGGATGACAAAACTGATGAAATTAGATCACATTAAAATGAATGTCAGACAAAAATAAATTCCAAACCGGGAATGTTGTACTTATTTCGATTGCGCATACATTGCATGATATTTTTTCATCATTCCTTGCGCCGATACTTCCGCTATTAATAGAAAAATTGAACTTTTCATATTCACTTGCCGGACTGCTTACTATTTTTCAGAGAGGACCATCACTATTAAATCCTGTAATCGGATTAATTGCTGATAAACTTCCTGTTAGATATTTGCTCATCGTTTCTCCGGCAATTACCGCAATTGTAATGAGCTTTCTTGGATTGGCTCCTCACTATTTTGTGCTTGTAGTTTTACTCTTGATAATGGGAATCAGCGCTTCGCTGTTTCACGTTCCTGCCCCGGTAATGATAAGAAAAATAGCAGGCAACAAAGTCGGCAAGGCAATGAGCTTTTTTATGCTGGGCGGTGAATTTGCGCGAAGCCTTGGACCGCTTGTAATATTGGGAGCCGTATCTGTTTGGGGGTTGGAAGGAACCTGGAAGTTAATTCCGTTTGGAATAGCAGCTTCTGTAGTACTTTACTTTAAATTGAGTAAAATCAAGATATCGGAAGAATTTAGAAAAGAGAAAGCAGAATCAAGTATCAAAGCCACTTTGAAGAAATATCTCCCTTTGTTTATAAGCATAACAGGTGTTACCTTTTTCAATTCAATTGTGAAAGCTTCGATGACATATTTTCTACCGACATTTATTACCGCAAAGGGAGAAAGCGTTTGGCTGGGTGGAATTTCGTTTTCTGTTCTGCAGTTTGCCGGAGCTATCGGCACCCTGGCTTCGGGAACTATTTCGGATAAAATCGGCAGGCGAACAACATTGCTTATTGCAACTATTGTTTCCCCGGTTTTAATGCTTCTGTTTATTTACGCGGAAGGTACTTTCACATTTGTTTTATTGATTCTGCTTGGCGTATTTCTCTTTGGAACTACACCTGTAATGCTTGCTGAAATAAATGATTTAAAAAGCGAACGCCCTGCTTTTCTAAACGGAATTTATATGACGATAAACTTTGGCGGCGGTGCAATTACGATAATGATAATCGGTGCTTTAGGCGATTTGTTTGGTTTGGAAGAATCCTTTTTAATTTCCGCTATTCTCGGTTTTGCCGCTATTCCATTTGTGTTTAAGTTTTCTAACAAGAAGTATTAATCTTTCGAAAAATTATGGATACCTATTTTTCGAATAAATGGCTATTTTTAGATATGAATGTTGTAGAAAAAAATATTGATAAAATAAAAGTATTGTGTCGTAAACATAAGATTGCAAAGCTATTTGTTTTTAGATCTGTTCTAGCAAATAGATTAAGTAAAGACAGCGATATAGATTTTGTAGTAGATTTTGCCGGTGTTGATTTATATGATTATGCGGATAATTATTTTGATTTAAAATTTTTTTTAGAAGATCTCTTTAAAAGAGAAGTAGATTTGCTTGAAGATAAAGCAATAAATAATCCTTACCTCCTTGATTCCATCAATTCAACAAAAAAGCTCATTTAAGGATAGCGAAATAAAATCTTAACTACTCAAAGCAACTTTCAATTTTTTATTCCCCAAATAAATAGCTGCACCACCCGTAAAAAACATAAGCAGGCTATAAATTGCCGGGGTAATTGCAAACTCGGAATTGCCGAGCAAAACCACTGCGATGGTTATTGCCAGTGTCCCGTTTTGAATTCCCGATTCAATTGAAACAGCAATAGCACCTTTATCTTTAATGCTGAAAAGCTTTGAAGAGTAGTAGCCAACAAGCATTGTACTTACATTCAATAATAAAGCAACTAATCCTGCTTGCTGAAAATATGAAAGTATATGATCCTTTTCTTTTATGACCAAGCCAACAATTATCAAAGCCAAGACAATTCCCGAAGCTTTCTTCACAGGGCCGGCCATTCTTTGGGCAAAACCTTCTTTGTACTTTCTTATTAACATTCCGATTCCAACCGGGATAACAATAATCACAAAAATCTGTGCTATGGTTTGAACTACGTCCAGCCTGATCATTTGTCCTTCTGCCAAAAATTGAACAAGTGCAAAATTTACAATAAACGGTATCGTTAGAATTGTAATAAAGCTGCTCAAAGCAGTAAGAGAAACAGACAAAGCTATATCGCCTTTAGCTAAATGTGTTATTAAATTTGAGGTAGGTCCGCCGGGACAGGCAGCTAAAATCATAATTCCAATTGCGATTTCAGGCTGTAGCGGAAACAGCGCCGCGATCGTAAAACCCAGCAAAGGCAGAATAATTAACTGGTTTGTTAAACCTACAATTATCGCTTTCGGGTAAAGAACTATTCTTTTGAAATCGTCAACTACAAGCGACAATCCCATTCCAAGCATAATAATTATTAATGAAGCAGCTAAAATAATAGTTGAGACTTTATCCATGAGTTCTCTTTATTATTAATTTTTTAAGGAGAGTGTGTCTCTTAATTTAATAAAAGGTTGACTCAAATAAAAGTTTGCCGGGGTTAACGTAAAACCGTTCAAAAGATATAACTCATCAGGTTTTTAATATTTATTAAACCCGGTTTATGCATTAGCCCAACATAATTTTAAGTAGCTAATTTATTTATAAACAGTTACAAATCTTTTTCTTTTAGCCATTTTCTAATGCAAAGCAATAGAATAACCGGTTGCTATAAAATGGATTTACGGTTTCTGCACTATACCTAACGCATAATTTGGGTTAAACCGGGTACGATAATTAAAATATTTAATGATGCTTGTTTTTTTAACCTGTAACAACTAATTTTTATGACCAACCTAAATAGAATAAAAATGATAGACAAAAAGTTTAAAGAGCAAATTGAACGCGAATTAAAAAAATTAAATAATGAACAGATTGTAAACTTCGCATGGCGTTGTGCTGTTCGTGCTTTACCTTTTTTAGGAAGTAAAGGTAATTTTGATTTTTGGCAAAAAGAAGATAGACAAAAGCACATATATGCTATTCTTTTTGCTTTAGATATAAATGCCACCTACGCCGCCTACGCCGCCTACGCCGCCTCCTCCGACGCCTCCGACGCCTCCGCCGCCTCCGCCGCCGCCGCCGCCGACGCCGCCGCCGACGCCGCCGCCGCCGCCGCCGACGCCGCCGCCGCCGCCGACGCCTCCGCCGCCGACGCCTCCTCCTCCGCCGTCGCCTCCTCCTCCGCCGTCGCCT